>CEVF01024156.1_pt1 | contig 22088 bp, 20 predicted proteins | sample 356441 | NCBI WGS metagenome assembly CEVF01 (sample SAMEA2622765, study PRJEB7988) | marine metagenome | biome: marine biome (ENVO:00000447); feature: surface water layer (ENVO:00002042); material: "saline water (ENVO:00002010), including plankton (ENVO:xxxxxxxx)" | depth 5 m | reverse complement strand
CGCTATGCATCGGTCATTACGAGGGACGGAAAGGAACACCTCATCCCCAACGAGGACCTCATCACCAACCGGGTCGTGAATTGGTCCTTCAGCGATCCGAACGTACGGGTACGGGTACCTTTCGGGATTTCCTACGACAGTGATCCCCGGGTCGCCATCAAGCTATGTCTAGAGGCCGCCCAGTCGGTAGGCAGAGCCCTGCAGGACCCGGAATCGCGCTGCCTCGTTACCGGCTTCGGGGACAACTCCATAAACCTCGAGCTCCGTTTCTGGATCGACGATCCCTCCAACGGTGTCGGAAACGTTCGCAGTGCAGTTATGCTGGCCATCTGGGACAAGTTCAAGGAAAACGGTATCGTTATCCCCTATCCCCAGAGAGACATCAATATCAAGAAGCTTCCCGAAGCATTCAAGAACCCCGTGCCAAAAGGGAATCCCCCTCCCTCCGAATAGCCAAGAGTGGGCTTCCAAGCTTGCAAATTCGACTCATTCGGGTTTTGATATCCGTTTTTTTCGACCTTTATGTCTACCACAGAATTACATCTCGTTCCTGAATTCCTAGCCATGGGGCAACCCGGAGGTGACCCCTTGGGAGGAATTCTTCCCATGATCCTAATCTTCGTCGCCTTCTGGTTTCTGCTCATTGCCCCGCAGCGCAAGAAGCAGAAGCAGCACGAGAAAATGATCCAAGCCCTTGAAAAAGGGTCCAAGGTCAAGACCATAGGAGGTGTTTTCGGCACCATTACTGGCGTCAAGGACGACCGTTTCGTCCTGCGGATCTCCGAAAGCGTAAAGGTCGAGGTCGCCAAGGAAGCCGTTGCCGCAAGAGTAGACTGAAAACTTCCTCAAGCCCTTTACTCCGGCCATGACAAAGTCCTCCATCTGGAAAATCCTTTTCATTCTGTTCATCGTCTTGATCAGTTTCTCGCTCATAACCCCGTTCGAGGATAACGAACTGGGCGAATATGCCCTCTCCCAGGCTAACAGCAAGGCTGATGCCACGGAACATCCCCAACACGTCGAATTCTCGGAAGTAATAGCCGGGGTGCGCTTCGATTTAAGCGAGGGGCAGGCAGTCGACTTCAAGGCCCTCAGGGACTACGGCCAAAAACACGGTCTCGACTATGCCGCCTATTTCCAACCCCCGAAGGGAGTGTTCGGTACCGTGACCTCTCGCCTTTTTCCCTTTTGGATCAAGCCCGGCATCCGGGCCGGGCACGAAAAGGACAGGGACAGGCGCAACGATCTCGTTTTGCGCACCCTCCTCAAGAATTCTCAAGCCGCCATCAAAAAAGGGCTAGACCTAAGGGGGGGCATTGCCTTCACCATGGAAGCAAATGACCTTAACGAGAGCACTGATACGGGGGATTCCTCCGCCGGTTCCGCCATGGACAAGGTGGTGGAGATCATGAGCGAACGGATGAATGCATTCGGGGTTGCCGAAACCGTAGTTCGCAAGAAGGGAGACCGCTCGATCGAAATCCAGATCCCCGACAAGACCTCCAAGCAGAACCCCGAAATCATCGAGGAATTGCAAAAGCCTGCCAAACTGGAGTTCCGAATCGTCTACGTCGGATCGGAAGCCCCGCTTTCTCCCACTGAAGGAGACATGTGGACGGACGACGAAGATATTCCCTACGTCGCTATGCTAAGAAGCGATGCCGAACCCAACGAATCCCCCATCTGGATAAGGCGGCTTTGGTCGGCAGACGGTGAAATCATCGAAGAGGCCTATCCCAGACCGGACGAGAGCGGAGGCTATGAGGTCGGGCTGGACTTCACTTCCGAAGGAGGGAAGATTTTCGGCGACTTGACCGGCGACATCGCCCAGATGGCCGAGCCCGATACCGGAAGCCTCGGCAGGCTTGCCGTAATCTTGGACGGGCAGCTGGAAAGCGCTCCCACCGTACGGGAAAGGATCGATGGCGGAAGCGCCGTCATCACGGGAAACTTCAGCTACCGGGAAGCCAAAATGCTATCCGACATTCTCAACAACCCCCTCAAGGTATCCCTTGAGATCGGCGAACAGTACGAAGTCTCCCCCACTCTTGCCGCAGGTGCCTATGAAACCAGCAAGAGTGCCTGCGTGCTTGGTGCTATCCTCGTGATCAGCTTTATGGTTCTCTGGTACAAGGCAGGTGGTTTAGTGGCGGTTTTTTCAGTCTCTACCAACATCCTCTTGGTCATCGCCTTGCTAGCGGGAATCTTTCAGGCAACCTTCACACTTCCCGGGATGGCCGCCCTCGTGTTGACCATCGGCATGGCGGTCGATGCGAATATCCTTATCTTCGAACGTATCCGGGAAGAGCTCAGGGCCGGCAAGAGCCCGGAAAACGCCCTCGAAGGAGGCTATGCCAAGGCTTTCTCCACCATCATCGACGCAAACCTCACGACCTTGATTACGGCCTCAATCCTGATTTGGCTTGGTACCGGGCCGGTCAAGGGATTTGGCATCACCCTTGCCATTGGTATCGTAACCTCGGTTTTTTGCGCCCTTTTCATAAGCCGAACGCTCCTTAGCCTCCTTCTCCAAATGGGTTTGAGCAACCTCATCAGCCTACAGGCGATTGGGAAAAAGAAGCCCTCCATGGAAATCGACTTTCTCAATTTTTGGAAACCCGCCATATTGGTCTCGTGGGCGATCGTCGCGGTCGGCATTTTTTCCGTCGTGAGCAATAAGGACAAGATCTTGGGCATCGATTTTCGCGGAGGAGAGGAACTGGTAGCGTCCTATGATAAAACCATCGACACTTCCGAGCTGGACCAAACCTTCGAATCTAATCCCGGAATCGGAGAAGTTCAACACGTCTATCGGTCTGAAATAGGCAAGGGCGAAGAGGGCTCCCGGTTGGTCCTTCAAACCGAACGAGGCAAGTCCAGGGAAGCTCTCGGCCTCCTTCAGGAAAGCTTCCCTGCTGCGGGGTTGGTGGAAGAAGGAAAGACCGACATCAGCGGATCCGTCAGCGAACAGATCAAGTTTGATGCCCTGCTCTCGGTATTCGTGGCTCTCTTCGGTATCCTTCTCTACGTAGCAGTTCGGTTTGAGATGGGCTATGCCATCGGAGCCGTTGTGGCCACTATTCACGACATCCTCATGACCGTTGGTGTCTTCGTCCTGCTCGGAACCCTCTCGGCGGGAACGATCTGCTCAGGTCAGTTTACCGCTCCCATGCTGGCTTCCATCCTTATGATCGTCGGTTACTCCATCAATGATACCATTGTGGTTTTCGATCGGATCCGCGAAGAACTTGAAATGAATCCGGTGACCAAGTTGAGTAAGGTCATCATCATTGCCGTCAACAGGGTGCTTTCCCGCTCCATCCTGACCAGCATAACGACGCTTTTGGCTGCGGTCTCGCTTTGGGTTTTCGGGGCCGGCGTGATCAACGACTTCGCATTTGTCTTCGTCATTGGTATTCTCACCGGCACTTTCTCATCCATATTCATAGCCAGCCCGGTTTTCTACTTCTGGCATAGGGGTGACAGAAAGCATGTTGAGGAGGGTGAAATTCTGCCCAAGTACGATTGGCAAACCTCAACCTCCAAGGCCAAGAGCTAGCCGAGATTGAACGCATCTAGCCTTCCCAGCCCAGCAAACCGATCCCATGCTCTGGATTGAAGAGCAGGTTGATGGAGAAAAGACCGATCAATTAAGTCGCTCGCTTTCCATCTCCGGCCTTTTGGCCAAAATCTTGGTCGGCAGGGGGATCGAGACCCCGGATGACGCAAAAAACTTTCTAGAACCCAAGCTCGCTCATCTCTCCGACCCCTTTGATTTGCCGGGACTGGAGGAAGCGTCTTTGCGGATCGCACTTGCTCTGGAACTGGGAGAGGCAATCCTTCTGGTTGGAGATTACGACGTCGATGGAATCACCTCCACGGTCATCGTCGAACAAACCCTCCTCAAGCTCGGTGCAAATACGTCGCACGTAATCCCAAGAAGAAAGGACGAGGGATACGGCCTGACCTCCGAGGTCCTTGAAAGAGGTCTAGGCATGGGGAATTTCAAGCTTGTCATAGCCTTGGATTGCGGAACCAACTCCTGCCTCGAAGCGGATGAACTCAACGACCTCGGTATAGACTTGATTATCGTCGACCACCATCAGGCGAAGGGAGAGTTGCCCAAAGCGATCATGCTTAACCCCCATCTACATCCAGACACGGGAGAACCATGGAGAAACATGAGCACGGCCGGCCTAGCCTTCAAGCTGGTCCACGGACTTCTCAAGCATCTTCGAGACAAGAAGGCCGAACGAGCCTTTGAGATAGACCCAAAGGAAAGCCTGTCCCTCTCCGCCATGGGTACCATTGCCGACCTCGTACCATTGATCAAGGAAAACAGAATTCTCGCTCGGTTCGGGCTGAAGCACCTAGGCAAGCACCCAAGTCCCGGCTTAAGGGCTTTGCTTGATGAATCCGGCGTCAACACTGATTTCCCACCCGAAAGCGAGGACGTTACTTTCAAGCTTGCCCCCAGGATCAACGCCTGTGGAAGGCTCGATGACGCCGAGGTGGCCTCTTCCCTGATGCTTAAGACCGATATGGCCGAATGCAGGAAGCTGGCAAAGCAAATGAATGCCTACAACGAGGAGCGTAAGGAAATCGAGGCAAGATTAACCGAAGAAGCCCTTATTCAGGGGGAGCAGAGATTTTCCGATCACCCCGCCGTCGTGGCGTGCGGAAGCGGGGATGCATGGAACCCGGGAGTCGTAGGCATCGTTGCGGGAAAAATGTCCCACTCCCTTGGTAAAGCCTGCATCGTGCTGGCCGAGGCGGAAGACGGATCCCTCAGGGGTTCGGGCAGAGGAGTTCAAGGCGTAAACCTAGTCGATGCCCTATCGTCCTGCAAAGAACTGCTTACACATTGGGGAGGACATCCCGTCGCGGTTGGACTTTCACTGGAAAAGGAAAACCTAGAAGCCTTCACGGAGGCATTCCTCAAATCGATTGAAGCCTTGACCGACGAAAAGGCTGCAATCCCCACCCTGAAGATTTCCGCGACCATTGAACAAGATGAACTCAGGCCCGAACTTCTCCGCGAATTGTCCGCATTGGCTCCCTACGGACAGGAAAACCCAGAGCCGATCCTTGCCCTTAATGGGGTTAGGCTAGCCCAGAAGCCCAGGAAGGTCGGCACCGGCAATCATTTTCAATTTTCCGTGCACAACGGATCGGTCTCGGTTTCCGGAATCGCTTGGAAAATGGCGGACCGTATCCCGCCGGCCGACCGCAACCTCGATCTGGCTTTCCGCCTAAAATGGAACTTCTGGAACGGGCAAAGGCACCTCCAGATGGAATTGCAGGACTGGAAGGAAAGTAGCTAGGGGTTGATCCTCTCCTCAAGAAAAGCCAACGCCTCTTCCTCGGAAAGTCTTTCCTGCTTAGTCGAGTCGCGATCGCGAACGGTGATCGAACCGTCTCCCTCGATAGTCTCGAAATCAACAGTCAGCCCAAAGGGAACGCCAATCTCGTCGATCCTACGATAGCGCCGCCCGATGGCTCCGCCCTGATCGTAGACGACGTTCCATTTCTTCTGCAGTCGTTGGTAAAGATCCCTTGCCCGCTTAACAAGCTCGGGTTTGTTCTTGACGAGCGGGAAAACACCTGCCTTGACTGGTGCTACCCTGGGATGAAAACTCAGTAAGGTCCGCTTCTCGCCCTCGATCTCGTCTATAAGATAGGCGGAACAGAGCACCGCAAGAAAGGTCCGATCCACGCCTAAGCTCGGCTCGATGACGTGAGGCAGGTACTTGCTCTTTAGGCTTTCGTCGAAGTACTCGAGGTTTTTCCCGGAATGCTCTTGGTGCTGACTGAGGTCGAAATTCCCTCGGGCGGCAATTCCCTCGAGTTCATGCTCACCGAAGGGGAACTTAAAGGTAATGTCGGTACAAGCCTTGGCATAATGGGCAAGTTTCTCCTTGGGGTGAACCTCTTCGCCCAGAAAGTCATTCGTCAAGCCGATCCCCGCGAACCAAGCCTTCCTGACGTCGATCCATTCACGATGATATTTCGGCCATTCGTCTTCTCCGGGGGGAATAAAATATTCAATTTCCATTTGCTCGAACTCCCGAGACCGAAAGATGAAGTTACGGGGCGTAATCTCGTTACGGAAGGCTTTTCCGATCTGAGCGATGCCAAACGGAACCTTCACCCGGCCCGTATCCACTACGTTCTTGAAGTTTGCAAAGATTCCCTGGGCGGTTTCCGGACGAAGGTAGCACACCGAGGAAGCATCCCTCAAGGCACCCACATGAGTCTCAAACATCATATTGAATTCTCGTGGAGGGGTCAGCGAGCCAACTTTACCCGTTGCCGGCGAAGGCACGAGTGCCTGCTCGTCCGCATCAAGTTCGTCATAGGGCCTGAGTGAAAGCATCTCAAGGGTCCCCTGCGTCGCCGTCTTTCTTTTCATGGATTCAGCCAAGGCGAGGGCTTCCTCCTCCATCTTCTCGGACTCCAGCAGAGAAACCCATCCGAGACTCGCTCCATCCACCTTCACCTCGGCGGCAAAAAGCTGATCCGCGCGATAACGCATTTTGGAATCCTTGCAGTCCACCATTGGATCAGTAAATCCATCCACGTGACCCGATGCCTCCCATATCTTCGGATTCATGATGATTCCCGAATCCAGTCCGACCATGTCGTCCCGTCGGCGAACCATATCCTCCCACCAAGCGTCCTTGATGTTCTTCCTTAGTTCAACCCCGAGAGGTCCATAGTCGAAGAATCCATTCAAGCCGCCGTAGATTTCAGACGACTGGAAGACGAATCCTCTCCGCTTTGCAAGTGAAACGATTTCCTCGATCAGGCTGCTTTCCTTTGCCATATGATTTGTAAATAAAGCTTCCGATCATATTGAAAATGACGCTCTGGTTCAACTATGAACTCCGAGATGGATAGTTGAGTTTGCGAATTGACTCGCTTCGGATACCACCTTTGAATTCTCGAAATGAAAGCCTCTTCCCTCAACGCACAAAAGTCTCTGGCCCTCGCCCTGCTTTTATGCACCTGTTTCTTCTCTACGGGATGCAAAATCTTTCCAGGCGCCCAAAAGTACCTTTCCAAAAACGTTAACGTCGCAGGCGCATTGACTCACTCGCCCGATTCTTTTGCTCCGATTGAAACCGGGACTATGCACCTCAGGTCCGAAGAATTATGGTATCGTAAAGACTTTAGCGGAAACAAGACGACTTTTCTCTGGGGTCTGTTTACCTTTACCGACTACTAGAGGTTCTCCTATTTTTGCAAATGGCCCCGGTTCTTTGCCTGGCCTTTTTTTGGAATTAGAATAATTCCATTTTTGTGTTGAGGAATTTTTATTTTCCCGATATCATTAACTTGGTACGACTTACACTATGAATGACAAGGACAGGAAAGGTTTGCACTCGGCCCTCAAGAGCAAAGGGCTTCGTCCTACTCGTCAGCGAACCTGTGTTTATGAGACCATATTGGGTAAAAAGGATCATCCCAATGCGGACGAGATTCTGCTTAGGGTTCGTCGTAACCTACCCACTATTTCGCTAGCCACCGTGTACAACTGCCTGGACGCCCTCGTCGACTGCGGGCTGGTCAGGCAAGTCAACTTGGACCGATCCCCCTCACGTTTTTGCCCCAACCTGACCCCACATGCTCACTTCAAGTGCAACCGTACCGGGAAAATCCACGACATACCCATGGACCCTAAGGTAGTAGCCTCTCTTGAGTCGTCTTTGCCAAAGGGGTTCACGGCCGAAAACTTCGACCTCTCCTTCATCGGTTCTACCGATAAGAAAAACCATTCCTGATCCGACATCACTTCCAACTACTCATAGTGAGTTCCCTCAACATAAATAACCTCTCCGCTTCCATCGAAGGAAAAGCCATCCTGGACAACCTGAATCTTGATCTTCCCGCCGGTGAAGTTCACGCCGTCATGGGACCCAACGGGAGCGGCAAAAGCACGCTCTCAAAAGTCCTCGCAGGTCACCCGGACTACGAGGTTACGGGTGGAAGCGCCAGACTGGAAGGCATCGAACTGCTTGGACTCTCTCCCGATGAAATTGCCCGTATGGGTCTGTTCCTAGCATTCCAATACCCCATCGAGGTTCCCGGCATTAGCATTGCGAACTTCATTCGCGCAGCGCTCCAAGCCCGTTTGCCCGAGGGTGAAAGCGTCAAGGCTGTCGATTACTACAAGCAACTCTATGAAAAGATGGATGAGCTGGGAATGGACCGTACCTTCACTTCTCGCTCACTAAACGAAGGGTTTTCCGGTGGTGAAAAGAAGAGGTGTGAGATTCTTCAAATGTCCATGCTCGAGCCACGCTACTGCATCCTCGACGAAACGGACAGCGGGCTGGACATTGATGCATTGCGCGAGGTCTCCCTTGGAGTCAACCGCATGAAAGGACCCGAAAGAGGAATGCTGGTCATCACCCATTATCAACGTCTGCTAGAATACATCGTACCGGACAAGGTTCACGTCATGTGGGAAGGAAAGGTCGTCCTTTCGGGCGACAAGGATCTGGCCCTCGAACTTGAGCAAAGAGGTTACGACTGGATTCGAAACGAAGTAGCCGCCTGAAGGCATCGACAAGACTCCTTCCAGAAGAAATGAGCACCTCCAACCAGATAGCCGTAGATAGGGAAAAGGGGAATTTCCACTTCGAGACGGATTACGCGTATGATGCGGGAGTCGGTCTTTCCGAAGATGTAGTCAAGTACGTCTCGGGCGTCAAGGATGAGGAACCCTGGTTGCTGGACTTCAGGCTCAAGGCGCTAGCTGCTTTCGAAGGCAAACCCCTTCCTACGCACTGGGCCTCCAAGGACTTGGAAAACATCAATTTCGATCAGATTAGGTACTACTTATCGAAAGGACAAAAGCCCAGCAGGACCTGGGAGGAAGTTCCGGACGACGTGAAGAATACTTTTGAAAGGCTCGGCATTCCGGAACAGGAGAGAAAGTTTCTTGCCGGCGTGGAAGCGCAGTTCGACAGTGAAGCGGCTTACTCAAGGATGAAAGACGACCTAGAGGAGAAGGGCGTGCTTTTCATGGGCTCAACCGAGGGACTCAAAGAGTACCCGGAGGTTTTCAAAAAATGGTTCGGCAAGGTCATACCGACTTCAGACAACAAGTTTTCCGCTCTTAACAGCGCCGTTTTTAGTGGAGGAAGCTTCATCTACGTTCCCCCCGGGGTCAAACTTGAGCAACCCCTCCAGGCCTACTTCAGAATCAATGCGGAGAACTTCGGACAATTCGAACGCACCTTGATCATTGCCGACGAAGGCGCCGAAATAACTTACATGGAGGGATGCACGGCCCCTAAGTTCGAAACTTCCACTCTACACAGCGCAGTAGTTGAACTGGTTGCCCTGAAGGGGGCCAAGATTCAGTACATCACGGTCCAAAACTGGTCGAACAACGTTTTCAACCTGGTGACCAAGCGAGCCCTTGCCGAAGAAGAGGCCGAAGTTCGCTGGATCGACTGCAACATAGGTTCCAGGCTGACCATGAAATACCCCGGAGTCATCCTGAAGGGAAGAAAAGCCCGCGGAGAAGTTCTTTCCATCGCTTTGGCCAACGACGGACAGCACCAAGATACGGGCGCCAAAATGGTACACGCTGCGAGTGAAACGACCAGCAACGTCATAGCCAAGTCGATTTCCATTGGGAAAGGGCGCTCTTCCTACCGCGGACTAGTGGAAATGCCCGGACGCCCCAGCCATTGCAAAAACAATACCGAATGTGATGCGCTGCTAATCAACGCGGAGAGCGAAACTGACACCTATCCTGCCATTACCGTTCGAGGGCGCGACAACTCCGTTCAACACGAAGCCAGCGTATCAAAAGTAAGCGCCGAGCAGATTTTCTACATGCAACAAAGAGGCATGAGTGAACCCGAGGCAATGAGCTTGTGCGTAAATGGTTTCGTCAATGACCTGATCAGGGAATTCCCCATGGAATACAGCGTGGAACTCAAAAGACTCATCGATTTGGAAATGGAAGGCTCTGTCGGCTGACCCTCTGCCTCATTCATTCATGAGTATTCCCTCTCCAGTCACGCATTCTGAATCTTCGATCCTTTCCGACAGGACCTTCTTCGACGATTTTGCCAGCGAGAGGTCTTGGGAACCCGGATGGTTCGCAGACTTCCGCAAGGAAAACTGGGAAAAGGCATGCAAACTTGCCTCGCCCTTGAGGGATGAACGTTGGCGTTTTTCTCAAAAGAGTCGCCTCGGATTCTCCAAGGTTACCGGCTTGGACAGCTCCGAGGAAAGCATTTCCTTTGAGTCCTCCGATCCTAGTGAAGGAGTCTGCCTAAGGAAACTGGATAAAGTGATCCTTGAGGAACCGGACCTACTTGGCGGATTGCAAGAATTCTCCGGACCGGGTTTGGGCGCCGATGAAAGCTTTCACTTTGCAAGGGCATTTTTCGAGGCAGGTTTCTACCTCAAGACAAACCGAGACGCTACCGTCAAGGAACCCCTTTTCATAGAACACAATCCCGGAGGCGAGAATCTCGCCAGGTTTCACCTCAATCTCATAGAATTGGAACCGTATTCCAAACTTACCCTCATAGAGCGACTAAGCTCGTCCGTAGGGGACTCCAACGGTTTCTTCACCAACCTTACCATGATCAAGGCAGGGGAAGGATCCAGAATCGAAAGAATCTTGATTCAAGAACTGAATAGCCAGAGCACCTTTCACAACCTTGAAAACTTTGAGGTTTGCGCCGATGCCCATTTATCCAACGTTGCCGTTCATCTCGGATCGGCACAAACTCGGGTCGAATCCAAAGGTTGCCTATCCGGAGAAGGTGCTGAGTTCGACATTTCCTCGCTCGCGCTCGGACGCGGAAAACAGTTGTTCGACCAAAGGACGATGCAGCACCACCTCGCCCCTAATGGTAAAAGCAGCCTCACCTTCAAGAATGCTTTGCTCGATCAAGCCAAGTCCGTCTTTTCCGGATTGATCAAGGTTGAAAACGGAGCCGGCTCCACCAATGCCTACCAAAGTAATCGCAACCTGCTCTTGAGCGACACGGCGAAGGCTGACTCTCTTCCCGGTCTTGAGATCTTGGCTAACGACGTCAAATGCAGCCACGGAGCCACGACCAGCAAAATTGACGAGCAAGAGCTTTTTTATCTCCTTAGCAGGGGAATTCCTCGTTCCACTGCCGAAAGACTGATCGTCCTTGGGTTCTTCGAGGAGGTGATCGAAAAAATCCGCATCAAGGACCAACTGGAGTCGGTCAGGGAATCGATTTCCAATTCCTTTGACACCTGAAAAACCGCTAAACATGTCGACTTCAGAAACAGAGATCGAATTGACGCGTGACGTTTGCGCTACCTTGATCCCACATGGCGAGGAATTCACTCTCGCCAAGGGAGACAAAGTAACCATAACCCACCGTCTGGGTGGAAACTTTACGGTGATGACCTTGGAAGGCATGTACAGGATAGCCGCCAAGGATGCCGACGCTCTAGGCGAGGATTCGGCTGAAACTACCAATCGGGAAGACCACTCGGACCAGACCCCGGCCGATGCTGAGCAAATCAAGGAAAACCTCAAAACCGTCTTTGACCCCGAGATTCCGGTCAACGTGGTGGACTTGGGGTTGATCTATCGCGTGGAGATCGAGGACGTTGCGGATCGGGGAAGGATCGCCTTCGTGGATCTTACCCTCACCGCCCCGGGTTGCGGAATGGGGCCGGTCATTGCCGAGGACGTCAAAGGCAAGGTTCTAGAGCTTCCCGGAATCGACGATGCGGAGGTTGAAATCGTCTGGGACCCGCCCTGGACGCAGGACCTGATTTCGGAAGAAGGGAAAATGGAACTGGGACTTATTTGAGTTCTTGTTGGTTTTCTGCTTGTCCTCTTCATCCTTAATCCTAATCAAGCTAGGCAGGAAATGACCAATGAAAAGAACACCCTGCGCATAGCCTTGGGAACCGATCATGCTGGTTATACTCACAAGGAGGCCATCAACCTATTCCTGCTTGAAAAGGGCTATCAAACGAAGGATTTCGGAACCTTTTCCGAAGAGTCCGTAGACTACCCCGCCTATGTCCGCCCCGCTGCGGAAGCGGTGGCGGAAGGGCTGTGCGACCTTGGCATCGTCCTTGGAGGCAGCGGTAATGGCGAAGCCATGACCGCCAACAAGGTCAAAGGCGTAAGGTGCGCTCTTTGCTGGTCCGTGGAGACCGCCAAACTGGCCAAGCAGCACAACGACGCCAACGTCCTATCACTCGGTCAGCGACAAATTTCTCAAGAGCTTGCCCTCAAAATCGTCGACGCCTGGCTTAATGAAAGTTTTGAGGGAGGAAGGCACCTCCGGCGCATTCGGATGCTCGACTCCAGCGACTAATTTCGATATCCATTAACATCTCATGAGTGAAGATAAAGACAAGAAGCGTGACTCCGTCACCGAAATGATTCAAAGCAAGTTCCTCGATCAGCGGAAAATATTTCTATGGGGGGAAGTCAGTGACCGTTCCGCAAGGGACTTGACTGAAAAGCTGCTTTTTCTCGAATCTTCGGACCCCGGAAAGGAAATCACTTTCTATATCAATTCACCGGGAGGCTCAATTACGGCCGGCATGGCCATTTTCGATACCATGCAGCTCATCAGCTCACCCATCAAGGTTGTCGTTACGGGCATGGCCGCCAGCATGGGATCGATCCTCCTTTGCGGAGCTACCAAGGGACAGCGTTTCCTCTATCCCCACTCGAGGGTTCTTATCCACCAACCGCTTATTACCGGGCGCATGGTTGCTGCCGCGGTCGACATCAACATCCAAGCCGAGGAAATGGAAAAATTAAGGGAAGAGCTCAACGGAATTCTGTCCAAGACCTCCGGGCAACCACTGGAAAAGATTCAGCTCGATACGGATCGGGACTTTTACCTAAATGCGAAAGAGGCTATCGAATACGGATTGGCCGATAAGATCGTCGACGAAATCTGAGTCAAATGCGGGGCTTGCCCATCTCGGTGAGAGGCAACGCCTCGACAGCCGACCATTGCTTGGGACGATTAATGGGCGGTAGTTTTTCTTTGCAAGCCCGCTCCAATACCTTCAGGTCGACGGTCGAAGGCGTTACGTAAGCCTTTGCCACTCTCCCCCACTCTTCGTCCTCGACACCTACAACGACGCACTCTTCAACCATACCCGTCTGGAGAATGACGCTTTCCGCAAGGCAAGGGTCCAGGTTTTCTCCGCCGCAGACGATTAGCCTGTCCCCCCTTCCCGTTATCTTCCAATAACCCTCACCATCCACTTCGCCAAAATCCTCGGTCTGAAAAGATGCGCCAGGACTCAGGAATTTGGGTGGTTTGGCCAGGCATAAGCTTTGCGACCTAATCACAAGCTTGCCATGATCTCTGGAGAGAAAAAGTTCAGCGTGGTCGAGAGCTCGTCCCACTCCTTCCCTTCCATTCAAAAACTCATCGGCCCGCAAAAGAGTAACCATGCCGGCGGTTTCAGTCATTCCATAGGTCGGCCAGATCGGGAGATCTTCCTTGCGGCAAAGGGAAGCCAGCCGTTGGCTGATGGCTGCTCCTCCAACAAAGATTCCCTTGAAGGCTCTCAGGTTGGAGCGTCCCCGGGACGATCGAACCAGTCGATGTAACTGGGTGGGCACTAGGGAAATCCATCGGCCCACGGCCTCGGTCGTCATTTCCTCACTCTCGAGATCGCGATAATGTCGGAACAACACCGATCCACCCGTCCGGATGGCTCGGAAGACTTGCATCCAACCACCGAGATGAGACAAGGGGAGGCAACAAATAGACGAGATAGCGTCATTTCCGATTCTTGCCTGCAGACCATCCACTGCATTCACGAGAGAATCCAACGAGTGAATGACCCGGGAGGGTTTACCCGAAGTCCCACCCGTCTCGAAACAGAGCAAGGATCCCTCGGGCAAAACAGAGGAGCATTCATCCTCCTGCACAAAAAACCTGCCAGTCGAAAAATCTGCGGAAGTACCCTCGCTCAACAACTGAATCATCTCAGTTGCAAATCGGATTCTTGAATCTCCATGATCGTTTGCAGGATCCACCCACTCCCCGTTCAACCACTGGAAAGACCGTCTCATAGCTTTTCCCAGAGTTCCTCCAGTCGATCAGCTCCGACCGAGAGTGGATAGAGAGGATGTTGGTGGTGTTGGGGGAACTCTCCTGCCCTACCTTCGAGCGGCCCCCTTTCCAAACCCGCTACCGTATCGGCGAGTAAAGCGCAGCGGCACACTGCCTCGAACCCAAAGGGGCTCTCGAAAACCGTTGATACGACGCATTTCTTAGGTTCGGACTTGATGAAATTCATCATTTCCACCCAATTCGGCATGAGGGCAGGCTTAATGACGCAGAGTCCCGTCCACCCCTTTTGCCTTACCTCATAGCCCCCTCCGAAGAAAAAGACGCTTTCATCGACCGCCAGGGAAACGGTGGATTCCTCGGCCATGGCAACCATGACGTCAAGCTGATCGCGCGGAAGTGGTTGTTCGATCATCTCCAAACGTTCTTCTCCATCAAGCGCCTTGATCCAAGCACCCAAGGAATCGGCGTCCAGAGACTCGTTGGCATCAAGCCTTACCTTTACGGAGCCTGGAAGTGAGGAAAGCCAGGAAAGGGTCTCCGCGATTTCTTGGTGAACGAGGCCTATACCGATTTTTCTCTTCACGGTTCCTTCGCTCACCGGAACTTCCCCCCCGGGAAAGTGCAAGCGGGCGGAAAAGACAGGAGAAGTCGAAATCGACTCCGTCTTTTGCATCGACCAGATTCCACACGATAGACAACTGAGGGCAGAAGCAAACAGCGGACTTGGATTGGTCCCCTGGCCACGAACCCACCCCTGCGCTTCTTCGATCAAGGCTTGGAAATCACCGCCGACAAAACCTGGGGTCGGCGCAACTTCCCCATACCGGACGGTCCCCTCGCCCACTTCCTCTCGAAGAATGATGCTACGGCGAACGTCCCATTCCCCGTGACCGGTTTGCAAGGGATGGTTGAATCTTTCTTCGTAAAGCCGAAAATGCCGTGAACTACTCATGGAATAAACTTGTGGGAATATGTGATGCTTTCTATCATATAAACCTAACTCATACGATGACGTAAGAACCAATTATGGATGAAGACTTTTACTTGAAGGCAGATGATTTTTTCCGGAAATGCTTTCCTTCCGGTCTAACCTTCGACGACATTTCCCTCGCCACTCGTTATTCCGAGGTGTTGCCGAGGCAAGTCAGGCTGGAGACGACCCTTTCAGAGTCCATCAAGCTCAGCGTTCCCATCCTTTCGTCCGACATGGACACGGTGACCGAATCCGACATGGCGACTGCCATGGCCCTCTGCGGAGGCATTGGCTTGATCCATTACAACATGAGTAAACGGCAGCAGGTCAAGGAGGTCGCCAGGGTCAAGTATCACGTCCACGGGCTCATTCAGGACCCCATTACCATTACCGCCGACAAGCAAATAGGAGACGTCCTCCAGCTGATCGAGGACAAACACTTCCAGTTCCGCACCTTTCCGATTGTTGATGATAAGGGTAGGTTGCTCGGGTTGCTTCCGGGTAGAGTGGTCAAGAAGAGATACCGGGAACGGAGGGTTACCGACGGAATGCTTGCCAGGGGAGAAGTCTACACTATTTGCGAGAATGAGGTAGGAACCGACCCCATCAAGACTGCGGATGATTTCTTCAGCAAGCACATGGGGATCCACAAGTTGCTCGTCGTGGACAAGAACGACTGCCTCAGGGGTCTCTACACCCTTAGCGACATCGAACGCATTATGGAGGAAAGTCGGGATCACGTTAAGCCCGCCAGGGACGCGAAGTTCCGGCTCCTTTGCGGCGCCGCAATCTCCGTTCCGAGGAACTCGGACGGCGAAATGGACAGGGAAGACATCCGGACGCATGTTGAGGAGTTGGTGGACAAGGGGCTCGACGTAATTGCCGTTTCAACGGCCCATGGGCACACCAAGGGAGTCGGAGACGCGACCCGCTTCATAAGGGAGTCCTTTCCCGAGCTTACCATTCTGGCAGGCAATGTTACCTCGGGAGAAGGCGTGGAATTTCTCGTCGAATCCGGTGCAGATGCCATCAAGGTAGGTCAGGGGCCCGGTTCAATTTGCACGACTAGGGTCGTGGCGGGTGTTGGGGTTCCACAGATGAGCGCACTGTATGCGGCCACCGTGGGAGCGAGGAATAAAGGCGCATCCATATTGGCCGACGGAGGAATAACGAAATCCGGTGATATCGTGAAGGCCCTGACCCTCGCCCAAGCCGTTATTTGCGGGGGATTGCTCGCCGGATGCAGGGAAGCCCCGGGCAGAATCATCGAAATCGAGGGAAAATACTATAAGCAGTATCGCGGCATGGGCAGCATGGAGGCTATGAAGGAGGGCTCCGCGGCCCGTTATGGTCACAGTGAGGAGGATTTGCTCGCCAAGAGTACCCCGGAGGGAATCGAAGCACTCAAGGAAGTGGCTGGATCCGTCAGTGAAACCATCGAGAGCCTTACCGGCGGTCTGAGAGCTGGTCTCGGATATCTTGGCGCCGAGGATCTCCAGGCCTTGAGAGAGAAGGCAAGGTTCCTTCAGGTCACCCCCGCTGGGCAGAAGGAATCTTCCCCTCACGACGTGATTGAGGTCAAGCGAAGCGATTTCACCCGTACCTAATCCTTCCTGCAATCACAAGCATGCAAACTTGCCCGGAAAGTACTGCGAGCCTTATCTCCGTGATGGGTATAAGTATGGGCGACGAGGGCAAGGGCCGTGTCGTTCATGAAATCCTCGAGGAAATCGAGAGCGTCTCCGGGAAGCCTGCGGCGGGCGTGATGAAAGTGAACGGAGGAGCCAACGCCGGTCACACTGCGGCCGGGCTCAAGCTAAACCTGCTTCCTTCCGGGGTAGGGAATCCACGAGTGCCTCAACTCTTGATTGGAGCCGGTGTAGTCGCCGACCCAAGAAAATTCCTCTGGGAAGCCAAGCCCTTGGAGGCAAGAGGGCTCTCGGTGCTCTCTCGGCTAATCATCGACGAGAAAACCCAAGTCAGCGACCTCTCGCACAGGCTTCTCGATCTTGCCTGGGAAGATTACCGTATCAAGCAGCTTGGAATGGAGAATAGAGGGTCCACGGGTCGGGGAATCAGCCCCGCCTATTCTGACGAGACCGGTCAGTGGCAAATGTTCTACCTTGCCTTCAAACAGGACAGGAAAGGGTTTTCATCGGCCTTGCAGGGACGCGTCCAACGGGCAACCGACACCATCAGGCACGTCTGCAAGGTTTCCGAGAAGGACTGGTTTTCCTTCTTCGAGACCCTCACAGAGGCTGAGAAGAGAGCAAACGAAGATTCCATAGAGGGGGAAATTTTCTCCCCGGAGGAGTTTGATTTCATTAGGTTTCGAGCGAATGAGCCTTATGCGCTTAACCTCGAGCTTCTCGAGGAGGTCTATTGGCAGGCTGGAGTGGAACTCGTTTCATGCATTGGCGACATCCGTCCCTTCCTCCTCGGAAACAAGCCCTCAAGCCAGCCAATCGTGGCGGAATTCGGGCAAGCCTATTGGCTGGATAAGAGGCACGGGTTCACTCCCAACGTAACCGCCTCGCACACCACCGGATCGGAGCTTTTCCACTCCGGTGGAATTCCTCTGCGGGAAGTGAGGGAGATCGGTTGCTGCAAAGCCTACGACACCAAGGTCGGGACGCATCATTTCCTTACTAGGATCGATCATGAAGCCGATGCCCTTGGTCGCAAACTGGCCAAGTTGGAATTCGGGACCTCAACCGGCCGGCAAAGGATGGTTGGGTGGTTTGATGCCGTTGAAAAAGGGAATGCCCTCCGATTTGGAGGTTTCGATGAGCTTGTTATCAATAAGCTTGATGCTTTGACTCTGGACGACGGGATCGATTGCAAGCTCAAGATCTGCGTCGCCTACCGCCAAAAGGACGGATCCATTATCAGGGAAGTTCCTAGAAGCGAGCAAGTTCGCAGAGAACTTACCCCCGTATACGAAGAAATGGAGGGATGGGATACGGACATAGGATCGCTTTCTTCCTACGCTGAGCTCCCTTCGGAAACAAAGGCATATGTCTCAAGGATGGTCTCCAGTTTGCTCGAAGCAGCTTTTCCCGATGGCATCGAATCCTCCAAGTTGCCGAAAGTCAGGTTCATTGGAATCGGGCCTGACCCGGGCCAAATCATCTCGGACGTGCCCTCTACTGATGAGCTTGTTGCCCATAGTAACCTTACTCCATCAGTCCGTTGACCTTCGTAAGCGCCCTCCCCTCCTGTATGGATCGATTCAGGAATCGAATCACTTGGGATGAGATCGACCGGGACTTCATTCAATCCCACCTCCATCTGTGCCACAATGAGGATCTGGGACGGAAGGGGACGGACAACCACTGCGGCGACCTGACCACCGAATCGTGCCGAATTTCCGGGCATGGGGAGGCGAGGATCGTGGCCCGGGAAAAGATGATTGTCTGTGGGACCAGTCTCATCCCCATCATTGCAAGCGAGTTTGGAGCTACCAGCGTACGAGTATGCAAGGAAAAGGAAGACGGGCAGGAGCTCGAGCCTGGTGATTGCGTAGCCATCCTCGAAGGTCTGCAAGCTGAGATTCTGATGGTGGAGAGAACCGTCTTGAATTTCATGCAGAGGCTCTCGGGCGTTGCAACTTGCGCCCACCGTTTCAAACGCACGCTGGAACCCCACGGTGTCGGCTTGCTTGATACGCGAAAGACAACTCCGGGCATGAGGATGCTCGAAAAGTATGCCAGCGCCTGCGGGGGAAGCTATAACCATCGTATGGGCCTTTACGACAGGATCTTGATCAAGGACAATCACCTCGCCGCATCTTCAGTGGATTCCCCTTCAAAACTCGAACGGTTCGTAAAGGATATTAGACGGAATCAGCCTCAAGTCCTTCTCCAAGTGGAGGTAGACGAGGTGGATCAAATCCGTCCGACTCTGGAAGGAGGAGCAGACGCCATCCTGCTCGACAACTTTTCGCCTGAGGCCATCGTCACGGCGACCGAAATAAACCTCAATCAAGCGGTTCTAGAGGCCAGTGGGGGAATCAATGAGCAAAACGTGTCCCTCTATGCTCAAGCTAAACCTCATTTTGTTTCCAGCGGAGCTCCAGTCCATGCCAGCCGCTGGCTGGACCTTGGCCTGGACTGGCGATAGCCTTCATACTTCAAGGATGTCCAAATATCCCTCAGGCAAAAGAAAGAGCATAAAGTCACCGGTCGCCAAGCGGGTGAAGGCGAGCGAGAACCCGAGTTCCTACGTGCTCCGCATGTTACTTGCCTCATCACCATACTATGTTTCCGGAAGCCTATTGGCCCAAAAGCTCAAAATGTCCAGAGTTGGGGTTTGGTCGAGAATCAACAAGCTTCGGCGGCAGGGGCTTTCCATAGACGCTTCGCAGAACCGAGGCTACCGCTTGGCGGCGGAACCCGACTTACTTAACCAGCCCTTGCTGGAGGCATGGATGAGGGAATCGGGAAAAACCTGCAAGGTTTTCGTCCATGATGAGGTGGACAGCACGAATTCATTTGCCGAAAGGCTGCTTGCCAACGGTGAAAAAGGTCCTTTCGCAGTATTGGCAAATTCCCAAAAAGAGGGAAGAGGCCGACTTGGTCGCAGCTGGCACAGTCCTCGTGGCGGAAACCTCTACCTGTCCGTTGGATTCATGCCAAACGTCGACATCTTGAAATTGAGGTCCTTTACTCTCTGGCAGGGAATTCAAATCGCAACTCTCCTGCGATCCCTCACTGGTATCGAGGGTATTTCCGTGAAATGGCCCAATGATCTCGTTCACGACAAGGGAAAGGTCGGTGGCATGCTGACTGAAGCGTCCATTGATTGCGAGCGCGTCAGGTCACTGGTTTTCGGCATTGGCCTCAACGTCAACTGCCCACTTAAGAGATTCCCTAGTTCCCTGGCAAAAATCTCGACTTCACTCGAGGATCTCAAGGGTGAAAGTTTCCGGATCCACGAGATTGCCGCCAAGGTAATCAAGGCCACCTTAACCGGATATGCCGCTTGCCTGAAGGGTGAGACTGAAAAGAATCTGGTCGGGAAATGGAACGAACTCGATGCCTTGGCCGACCGCAGAGTCGTTGTTTCAGGAGGCAAGAAGAAGATGGTTGGAACGGCTAGGGGAATTGACTCATCCGGGGCCCTCCAGCTCAAGCTGAAAAACGGACGAACCAAGGCCATCCAGGCCGGTGAAGTCACGTTAAAAGAATGAATAGTTCTCCTAAAAAGCTTTTAACCTTAGACTTAGGTAACTCAACTTGTCGGATGGGAATCTTTCGGGAAAGCCGTATTTCCGACGATGCATTCATCGATACCAATCGCTTCATTGATAACCCCGAAATCCTTCTGAAGGGCACGGGGAAAGGCTCTTCCCCTCTTTGCTACTGTTCCGTTTGCCCACCTGCAGAGATCGAACTGGTCAAATGGGCGATAGCTTCGAACAAGGAGTTGTTTTGCCTCACTAACCGCACTTGCCTTGATTTCCCCATTGCCTACCCATGCCCGGAAGAGATCGGCCCTGACAGAATCGCCAACTCCTTCGCCGTTCACAGGACCTCCGAGTTGCCCGCCATCGTAATCGACGTTGGAACTGCGACTACTTTCGACGTGGTCAATGAGGAGGATGGCTACCTGGGGGGAGTTATTGCCCCTGGACCCCAGGGATTTTTGGATTTCCTCCATCAAAATACTGCTCTTTTGCCCAAGGTCGCGTACGGGAGCAAGGCTCCCGAATCTCCCATCGGAAAAACAACGAGCGATGCCATGCTCTTGGGAGCAAGGCTGGGTTTTGGACCTATGATCACCGGAATCCTAAACCGTTTGAAGAAAGAAGTGAAGGAGAGCTGCGGGAAAGCCCCCCTCGTAATACTCGCCGGAGGCGCAGCCCGACACTTGGACTTGGAAAATTTCGAGCATAGGCCATTCCTCACCTTGGAAGGCATTGCCCTTGCCTATCTGGAAAACACACTCGCTCAGGTATCTTGATGAGTTCCGAAAGCAAGCCGCTCCCTATCGTCGAGGTTCTAAACTTGCGAAAGAAATACGGGGCCATTCAAGCATTGAAGGGGATCAGTTTTTCAATCGGAAAAGGTGAAATCGTTGGGTTCCTCGGTCCAAACGGAGCGGGCAAAAGCACGACTCTGCGCATTCTGTCGGGCCTCATCCCTGCCGACTCGGGAGAAGCTAAGGTTTGCGGGGTAGATCTTGCGGAGGAGGAAGGAGAGGTCAGGAGACACATTGGTTACTTGGCCGAGAACAACCCCCTCCCAGAGGATCTGCGTGTCATCGAGTACCTCAATTTCAGGGCTAGGCTGAAGGGACTGGAAGGGAGCAGAAAAAGGGAGAGGATCAAGATCGTCCTGGATATCTGCGACCTGGAAAGAAAAGTTTCCGAAAGAAAGATCGGAAACCTATCCAAAGGGTTTCGGCAACGGGTTGGAATTGCAGACTCTCTTCTAGCGGAACCCCGCCTTGTCATCCTGGACGAACCGACTATTGGCTTGGACCCCCGGCAATCGGCAGTCACCCGCAAAATGATGGAACGCTTGCGGGGTGAAGTGTCCTTCCTTCTTTCAAGTCATATCCTGTCCGAGGTCGAGGCCTGTTGCGACAGAATGATTATCCTTAGCCATGGCCAGATTGTGGCGGAAGGAACGCTTCGCCAGTTGCAGGAGGAATTCATCAACAAGACCATCTTCGAGATCGTCGCGGACGGAAACCGAATGGAACTACAGAGAGCAATCAGAGCAATCGACGAAAACTGCGAACTTATCCAAGACGATCCCGTCGAGGTAACGGGTAAGCGAAGGTTTACCTTTTCGACCGACCAAGGTGAGGAAGTGGCGGAAAAGATTCTCCGTCGACTTCTGGGCATCGAGCAGTTCAAGATCACCGAATTTCAAATTACCCGGCCCGACCTCGAGACCATCTTCCTCCGGGCTACTAAGAAGAACTGGGAAGACCAAGATCACCTGGGAAGAAAGAAGAAGCGACCCGTGCTAGTAGGAGAAGCCAGCCGTTGAAAGTGAATCATGCGTGAATACTGGGTTATTCTAAGG
>CEVF01114590.1_pt1 | contig 22174 bp, 17 predicted proteins | sample 356441 | NCBI WGS metagenome assembly CEVF01 (sample SAMEA2622765, study PRJEB7988) | marine metagenome | biome: marine biome (ENVO:00000447); feature: surface water layer (ENVO:00002042); material: "saline water (ENVO:00002010), including plankton (ENVO:xxxxxxxx)" | depth 5 m | reverse complement strand
TTCTGCCGAATCGTTGTCCAGTCCGCTTCAAGAGATCATGTGCTGTTTGGGGCCTTCGCTGGCCGGTAACCCGACTCAGTACGTGATGGAAAAGTGCTTCGATCAGGCTGGCTGGGACAGTCGTTTTCTCAGTCTCAAAGTAGCGGCAGAAGATTTGTCCAGTGCCATTGATGGGATGCAGGCGCTCAATTTCTGTGGAGCTGTGATTGCCGGCCCGTATCAAGCCGAGGTGGTTCCCTACATCGAGGATATGAGTCCCGACGCCAAGAAAATCGGTGCTGTAAATTGCCTGTACCGCACAACAGCGGGAGACTGGTCCGGCGCAAACACGGTGGGCAGTAGTTTTCTCAACGTTCTCAATACCGTTTTTGATCCGAGCGGCTGTAACGTTCTTTTAATGCACACCGGCTCCACGGCACGCGCGATCGCCCTGGCACTCGGGCACGCTTCGGCCAATAAGATTACGATCGCTGGTCACGAGCAGAAATCCGGAAGCAGATTAGTGGACTCTCTTCAGGAAGCTTGTGAATCGAACATCGAGTTTGTGGAGTGGGAAGGAGCATTGGCCGTAGAGCAAGACGTTCACTTAGTAATCCACGCAAGCGAACCGGGTGCGGTTGATCCCTCCGAAGAGGTCGCTTTAATGACCGAGACGTTGGGCCCCGATATGCTGCTGGCTGATACCTGCCTCGGGTCCCCTACCACCGCCTTCCTGCGTTCGGGGCTAACCCGCGGATGTCGCGTGCTACCAGGTCAACAGTTACTCGTATCTCAATGGGTTGAATGTGTACGTCTATGGAAAGGAAGCGAGCCCGACGGTGAAGTGATGCGCGAGGCATTGGAGGAATATCTGGGGCTCTGAGCGTTCGAGGGGTCGATACGAAGTGGGGGATTTCAGCGAAAGGACTTGAACATTGTTATCCACGCCGTCGGGAAAACGTCCACCGCGTGGCCTCTTTGTCTGTGGAACTGGTACGGATGTCGGGAAAACGTATGTCAGCTGTTTAATTGCCAGAAATTTAACCGCAAACAATCTCAAGGTAGGAGCGTATAAGCCCGTCGCCAGTGGTGCGGTTGCCGAAGAGAACGGACTCATATCAAGCGATGCTGTTGCGTTGCAACGCGCTGCCGGCTGCGACGATTTGTTGGCGGTCTGCCCTCAGATATTTGAGGCCCCGCTTGCTCCGCCAGTCGCTGCCGCATTGGAATCGCGAGAGGTCGATCAGCGATTGTTGCGCACCGGCCTCACTGCTTGGACATCTAAGTGCGACTTTGTAGTGGTCGAGGGCATCGGTGGTTTGCTGTCACCAGTCAGTGATGATGCCTCCACGATTACGCTCGTGCGAGAATTTGGTTACCCTGTCATTCTCGTCGCTGCCGACAGATTAGGCGTGGTCAACGACGTTCGTAGTGCACTTTGTGTCTGCGATGCTTATGCTCCTGACATCCCAGTGGCTGGTATCGTGCTCAATCAAGTGAGCCCAAGTCCGGACGCAAGCTGTGCATCAAATGCTAAGCAGATACGGCAGCACACGCAGGTACCGCTTCTGGCACAACTGAAGTGGCAGTCACCTGCCCCACTGCAATCGATCGATTGGCAGGCGATTGCTGCGATTGGTTGAAATGGTTCTCTAAATTGCGATTAGACTTGTATGAAAAATTACTGCAACGCTTCGGCTGCAGACTCAGATTTTTCTTCGATCCGATCCTTCAGACTTTTTAGCGAGAGCCGCATGGTAACACCCCATTGGCCCTGCGCGTCGGCTCCAATAAGCCAGTGTGGCATCACGACTACCGATTGGTGCACAGCCTCAAAACCGCCCTCTGATTGACTAACCGTAGCAATCGGAAACGCCCAGAAATTGGCGGGACGATTGCAAGAGAGACCAACATCCAATCCGAGCCAGCGATCCACCAAACCGACCCCAGTGGTTTCCCTTAAATCCAACTGGCTCCCTAATTCGCCAAGGGGTTGTTGCGAGACATCATAAAAATATCGGTCCTCCGCGCCGGCAGGCATTCCGGAAAAGTTCCATTCCACGGCGAAATGAAACGTTTGTTCGGGGGGCAGATTTTCGAGAAGGTACTCGACAAGCAGTGCACTTTCTCCAGCGACAACCGTTACTTTTTTTGTCACCTTGAGCGGAACATTGTCAACATTCCCCTCGCGGCTAAGCAATGCCTCGAGGTGATTGGCGTCGATGGAGTTTACCGTAGATTGGTAGTGTCCTTGCACAAAATCACCGCGCTCTTGAGCGGTCCCAGATCGCACTTCGTCAACTCCATCCTCGACTGAATAAAAGTGATCAATCAGACTTTTGCGACCATACGCATCATATTGCAGTAATTGATCCAAGCCCTCTTGCTTGAACACGACACGGTCGTGAATGCTGGCAAGGTGATCGTCGTCACGACTTGGGCCGGAGAGTACTTTTTGATGATAGGCCTCAGGGCGTCGTGCAAGGGTCGCCAGAAGATTGTGGGCGATACTCCGCACATCAAGCTCGTACAGCCGACCACCGAGCGACGGCTCCAGGAAGAGGATCAACTGATCGTTACTCAACTGGATTTCATCGCGTCCGTCAAAATTAAAATCAGCCTGATTAGCTCGACACCAGGATCCGTTGCCCTGCCCCATTAATTCCTGGATCCGGTTGTCGGCGCGAATCAGATGCTCGAAGACGGCGTTGCGGAGGTGTGGAAGATAAATGCCACCGAATGCACCATGCCAGTAGCTACAATTGCATTGCGCTTTATAAAGTTCATCTCGTGCTTCTTCCAGAATTCGACCAGTGCTTTCGTCCAGCGGAGAATCATCGATCGCTGCAAGTTGATCGCTCAGCTGCATCATACGGGCATACATCTCATTTGATTCAGGATAACGCGTTTTAAAATTGCGCCAGAAACCACCCCGCACAAATGCGGCAACCCGGTTCCACAGAGAAGATTCCTCCAGCAAATGTTGGACTTCATGACTTTCGACCTGCCTATCGACCGGCATAGCCCATTCGGTCATTTCCCTGTAGCTGCCTTCCGGCAGATAAACCTTGCCAATCGGACTGACTTGCGCCATTGCAGCAGCGGGGGTCGTCGTGTTGATCCAGTCTTTATTGGCACTTAACAGATCGAAAAAATGTCGTAGCCATCCATTTTGGTAAACGTGTTCTTTCGTTTCGGGCCAGGTGCCGAATTTTTCACCATCATCACCAAACGCCACGAAAGCTCCGGGGCATTTCTCCGAAATCCGTCCCAGGTAGGCAATCGTCTCTTCTGGAGACTGGAAGGGAATCATATACCGCAGTGGCTCGCTGCCTGGAATCACACTCAATGTCCGACCATCATCTTCCGTAAGATAATATCCGGTCAGTTCATCCTCCGTGAGTCCTGCGTTCTTGAAATGGTAGTCGTCGAGCAATGTATACCGTACGCCGGCGTCCGCAAGATCACGAGCCATCGACTGTTCCCATACGCGTTCTGGCATCCACATGCCCCGAATTTCAGCACCGAGTCGTCTCGTAAGCCAGTCACGAAAACGCGTGATTTGACCAATTCGGTCCCGAGATGGAATCATCGCAAGAATCGGCTCATAGAATGCACCTCCGACAATTTCCAGGCGGCCATACTGCACAAGCTGGCGGAGACGATCCAGGTAATCTGGATGATGTTGATCAAGCCATTGGCAAAGCGGACCACTTGTATGCAACGCTATCCGCAGATGTTCATACGGTTCAAAGACCTCTAGGAACGGAAGATAGCTGTCCTGATATGCCTGTTCGAAGACATGGTCAAAATTGCCAATCGGCTGATGATTGTGCAGGATCAGTGAAAAGTGAACGCGAGGGGCCATAAGTAAATTGCTCTTTTTGTATTGGCTCTGGTTGTTGTGTTCTTGTGCGGTTATTTAATTAGTTGTCAGCTGCACGCTTAACTTGCTCGCGAGGTCATTTGAATGTTTGCTCTAATCGCCTCTGTGACACCGTGCCGCATGGCATTCGCGATGCGTTCGGGAGCGATCGGAGTAATAAAGCAACCGGATCCCCACTCGAATCCCGCTTGCGTTGTAATACGCGGAAGTATCACCATGCGCCAATGATAATGATCGGCGAAGTCACCCTCCAAGGGGGCCGAGTGGATCATCGAGTTGTATGCCGGCACGGTGAGGGCAACGTCCAGCTGACGCAAAACCTGGTCCAGAATTTCTGCCAGCAGTCGACAGTCATCAAACGGCGTTGCACTGAAGTCTGGTTGGTGGGTTTTTGGCACAATCCATGTCTCCCCTGGCTGGCGGCCTGCGAATGCACAAAAAGCAGTAAAGGCGACGTTTTCTGCGACAATCCGTTTCCCGACACGAATCTCGTTTTCTTGCATTTCACAAAGCAGGCAGTGCTGCGTCTGTTCGCGATGTAGGGCCATGGCAGTTAGTTCCCTGGACAGTGACGGCGTAATCATCGGCAACGCTATCAGCTGACTATGGGTATGCGCGATGGTTGCGCCAGCGACCGGCCCATCGTTCTTGAATATCTGGACAGACTGGAATTCGGAGAGGCCACGGATCTGCTCTAAGCGGTTTGCAGTCGTATGCAGAACCGTCGTCAACTGCGTTACACCGAGCTCTGTTGTTCTGATATGATGCTCCGGGCTCTCGATAATGACCTCGTGCAGTCCTTCTCCCCGCACCGTTGGATTCGCATTGGAGCCAGACGCATCGGACAGCCGATCAAGGGCTAAATCTTCTTTTCTATGTCTCGGTGCAGAGGGTAGTGATAGTGCAGGGAATTTGTTGCGGACGATTCGCACTGCCCACCCATCAGCAGTATCCGGCGTGTTGGCACGTAAGACCTCATCCGGCGTTTGGTTTTCGTTACCGGCACAGAACGGGCAGTCTAGGTTGGAGTCTACCGAATGACTGATATCGAAGTCACGCGGTCGATCTGCACGCCCCTCGGCAATCAGGACGCGATGACCGGATAAAGGGTCATAGCGGATCTCATTCATGGCCTGTTCCCGTTTTCCAGGACTGTTGTAAAAAACATCGCCACCGATACACTAAGGCACGTAGCTACAAGTCAATTTTCCCGCCAATTTTTTGCAATCCGGCGAGCCATCCATGCCGCAAATATTGTCGCAGCACCAAGGCGTGATTTTGAAATACGCGTCGGCGTGCAGGCGGCCGGCCCCATTTCTATTCTTATTACTCAACCTAACACTCCGGGCATAGAGATACCATGCCGATTCACGAATACCGATATCCAAACGGCCTCGTGCTGGTCGCTGAATCGATGCAATCGGTCGAATCGGTAGCGTTTACCTTTCTCCTGCCGATCGGGGCTGCGTATGATCCGGCTGATCGCGGCGGCCTGACGAGCATGACCTGTGAAATGGCACTGCGTGGCTGCGGTAACCTGGATAGCCGGCAGTATGTCGAGCAACTTGAATCGTTGGGAATCGAAACGGGCGAATCAGTTTCTGTTTCTCATACGTGCTATCGTGCAGCGATGCTTGCCGAGCACCTTGGGGAGTCAATTCAGCTCTTTGGAGATTTGTTGCGGAGGCCCCGCCTTCCGCTCGATGAACTCGAGTCGAGTCGCCAAGTGGCCTTGCAGGAATTTCGCGCTCTCGATGATGAACTGGTGCAGAAAATTATGGTCGCGCTGCGTCGAGGGCACTACCCGACGCCATGGGGCCAATCCCACCATGGAAATCTCTCGAGCTTGAATCAAATTAGTCTGGAGGAAATCCGCAACCAATTTGCGTGCGGGTATCGTCCGAACGGTACGATCCTCGGGGTGGCGGGAAAATTCTGCTGGGATGAGTTGCAGGAAACGGTCGGGGAGGTATTTGGAGACTGGAAGCCGGGCGATTGGTCAGAGCCGGAAGAGGGTGATTTGAAAATCTATCGCGACCACCTTGATCATGATTCCAGTCAAACCCAGATAGCACTCGCATATCCAAGCCTGCCTTACAAACATGAAGACTATTTTCAGGCCTGGGGCGCGGTGGGTGTCTTAAGCGAAGGTTCAAGCTCCCGCCTCTTCACCGAAGTGCGTGAAAAAAGAGGGCTTTGTTACTCGGTGGGTGCTTCCATGCGGTCACTAAGAGCCCACGGCAGCGTATTTTGCCACGCTGGAACAACCGCAGAACGTGCCCAAGAAACACTGGAGGTGATGATTGCCGAACTAGTTAAGCTTTCCCAGGGAATCGAATCAGAGGAGTTGGATCGATTAAAAGCGAAAATGAAAAGCTCTCTCATAATGTCGCAGGAATCGAGCATGGCTCGGGCCGGTGCCCTAGCACGGGACTGGTATCACCTGGAGCGAGTGCGGTCGCTCGACGAGATTGCGGAGCGAGTCGACGCGCTCTCACCGACATCGATCAATCGCTATCTTGCACAACATCCACCTACGGATTTCACAGTGGTCACGCTCGGTCCACAGCCCTTGGAGATGCCTGATGCAGTTTCATAAACAATCACTCGAAAACGGATTGCAACTTGTTGCCGAATGCAATCCCGACGCGCACAGTATTGCCATTGCGTTCTGCGTCAATACGGGATCGCGGGATGAGGCAGGTGCTGTCTCCGGCGTCAGCCACTTTCTTGAGCATATGGTCTTCAAAGGTACCGAGCATCTTTCGGTTGATGATGTGAATCAGCAATTCGATCAGATGGGCGCGGAATATAACGCCTGGACAGGTAAAGAGCACACCTCATATTATGCCGTTGCGCTGCCAGAGTATCAGGAGCAGGTGGTCAAACTCTGGTGTGAACTAATGCGACCAGCACTGCGTGAAGATGATTTTCAGACAGAAAAACAGGTCATTCTGGAAGAGATCCGGATGTATGATGACCAGCCACCCTTTGGCGCGGACGAGGCGTGCGAAGAAGATTATTACGGTGGCCATCCCCTGGCCAACCGTGTGCTCGGAACCGAGCAAAGTGTCCGCGATATGCAGGTTGAAGCAATGCGGGCGTATTTTCAATCACGTTACAACCCCCAGAATATGGTTCTAGCGGCAGCTGGAAAAATCGATTTTGCGTCGCTCGTGAAGTCGGCTGAGCAGCATTGCGGAACGTGGTCCCGCGGGCCCGTTGAGCGAAAGATGACGCCGGTGCACGCCGGTCTTCATCGCAGAGTGATCCAGCGATCCGCCTCAGCGCAACAATATGTAATCCAGCTCTCGCCCGGCCCATCGGGCGATGACGATCGTCGCTACGCAGCGCACCTCCTGGTAAGCTTGCTGGGAGATAGTAGCGGAAGTCGTCTCTATTGGGAGTTGATGCATCCGGGACACGCGGAGCAGATCAGTACCCATTATTACGAATACGACGACACCGGTCTGATGATGACGTGGATGTGTTGCGATCCGGATTCAGTGGAACACAACTTGCAGAAAATCCGCTCGGTTTATGAAGTCGCTCAGGCCAATGGCTTTGACGATGCGGAGCTGCGGCGAGCGAAAACAAAATTTAACTCGCGGCTCGTCCTCTCTGGTGAGCGACCGCAGAACCGAATGCTTAATGTGGGGATTGGGTGGATTCGAGATCGCCGCTATCGCTCGATTCGTGAGGAAATGGAATCCTTCAATGCGGTCTCACTTGATGACATTCATGATTTGTTACAGCAATTTCCCCCGACGCAATGTAGCTGCACGACCGTCGGACCTCGTGAGAAAGTCGAGTGGGATCAAGTGGGGTAGTGGCGAGGAATGCTGCAAGGGTCCTTTTCGCCGAGAAACCCGCAGATCCACGGGGTGAAATTGTGGCTTGTTGCCCAGAGGGGGCAATCGTACCATGTAGCCCATAACCATTAGATTCGGTGTATATGAAACTGGTGGACATATGGACATTGATCGAAAAACAGCAGCGGTCGCACCGCGGTAGGAATCAGTATGACAGGACTGTCAGGATTTGAAAAATTTGTGCAACAGGACATCCCGCTCCACGAGCGTACCTGGTTTAAGCTCGGTGGGTCAGCAGAGTACTTAGCCCGCCCCGAAAATCCTGAAATGTTGATCGCGTTAGTGAAACGCTGTCGCGAAGAAGAGTTACCGATTCGTCTGATTGGTGGGGGTTCGAATATACTGATCCCCGATGACGGTGTGCCGGGAGTGGTGGTCTCCCTTGAAGATGAGGCGTTCTCGCAAATTGAAATCAAGGGGACGTGTATCCGCGCTGCCGGAGGCGCGCCGCTAGCGCACGTAATCTCTGCTGCGGTTGGAGCGGGACTTTCTGGCCTGGAGTCACTCGTCGGGATCCCGGGAACAATCGGGGGTGCCTTGCATACGAACGCTGCAGGACATGCCGGTGATATCGGTCAGTGGACGTCAAGGGCCGTGGTTATGACCCGCAGCGGCGAAGTAATTGAGCGAGATCGATCAGCGCTCGATTTCAGTTACCGGGAAAGCAGTCTTGATGAACTGGTGATCTTGGAGGCCGATTTTCAATTAGAGGAAACCGAAGCAGAGACCCTGACTAAAAAGATGCAGCAGCAGTGGATTGTTAAGCAAGGTAGCCAGCCCCCGGCACATCAGGCAACGGGCTGTGTGTTTAAGAATGTGCAAGGCACCAGTGCCTCGCTTTTGATTGAGCAGGCCGGGATGAAAAGCGTAACGGTGGGTAGCGCCGCTACCAGTGAGCGCGACCCGAATTTTATTGTGGTGCGCGAGGAGGGGGCTACTAAGGACGTATTGGAACTGATTAAAAAAATTCGCTCCGGTGTTCGTGATCGTCTGGGGGTTGAATTAGAATTGCAGATTGAGATCTGGTAATTGGCATTGCGACATTGTTTCAGCAATTATTACCTGCGAGCGAGGATGGATTGGACAGGGAGAGTCACATCAATCGTAACGCAATATGCAAAGCGAAAGTGCGACCCGTTAAAAAAGGCGATCGGTTTCCGTGGCGCGAAGGTGCGGCACGACAAATTTTGCTGCTGCTCATTTTGCCATTACTTCTCACGGCCATTGCAGCGTTGCTCTACTGGGGCTGGCAGGTGGTCTGGCAGATGGCGCCCGCGAGTCCGCAATTCAGCTTGCATCCAGCGAATATTGAAATCAAGACACCAAGTCCGTGGGTTGATCGTTCGGCAATTTTGCAGCAGGTTGTCCATGAGGCGAGTTTAGACGACCAGCTTTCCCTGCTGGACCCGGGGCTGAATGAACGGCTTAGCCTGGCCATTGCGGATCATCCCTGGGTAGAGGCGGTAGAACGTGTTGAAAAATTTCAACCACCTCGCGTAGAAGTGACGTTGCGCTATCGGGAGCCGGTCGCCTTCATTAGGGATAATTCGACGGCTGGTGAGTATCCTATCGCCGAAATCTCTTTGATGGATCGAGAGGGGATTCATCTGCCGCTGGAGCACACCCGGACCGATGCACCATCGGCAAACGGTTTGGCTGAAGTCCGAGGGGTTCCTTTTCGTCCACCAGCAGCCGGAGACGTTTGGAGCGATCCCCGCATACGGGCGGCAGCACAAATCGCTGCATCGCTGTTGGATGAATGGGAAAGATTATCGCTGATCGCTATCGAGCCGACCGCCCAACCGATAATCGGCACCAACGAAACGTATGCCTTTTTTCTGATTACCCGCGGAGGTCGAAAAATTCCCTGGGGCCCCCAATATCTGAATTTACCGGGGGATAAACGAGGCAAGGATGAGCCGACTGCGAAAGAAAAAGCTGGTCGATTAAAACGCTATGTCAGGGAAAATGGAATCGACCTGGACGGCCATCCGCATGCCATTTCTCAGCGACCGCCAGAGTAACCTGCGGGAAGCCTCTCATTTCGGCGCCCGAAGCCTTGAACTTCGCAATCGACGGTTGCCATCTTCGACATTACCTGCTTTGAGTTCTTCGCGGACAACTTCCATATCCTCGGGCGCCTCGACCCCGATTCGGACTCCCCCCTGCCCGACACGGACGACGGTCACCGAAATGCGGTCCCCGATCAGAATTTTTTGTCCGACTTTCCGTGAAAGCACCAACATGTGTGGCCACCCTTCGCCTCAATGCGTTTTCCCCCCGAGGGTAATATTTCGGCAGGGTTCAACTCTTCCTTGACTTCACTTCGCTTTTGCACTGCTGGCCAGCTGTTTGCCTTGCAGTGAATTCGCACAATATAAGGCCACCTGACAACTCCGCAAGCAATCATCCTGGAAATGCACTAAAAAGATCCGCAGATTTTAGAATATGGTGAATTTGGGTGGTCTGGGCGCCATTTGGGTTATTTTAGCTACGCCTTGTCTGCGTCATTCCCGTCGGGCGTCTGCTCGAGTATCAGGGGACGGATTTGCTTAAATGCCTGCCCTTTAGCAACTTGGCACCATTCAAAGAGGATGGACTCGGTGGTGGTGACAACTCCGCCAGCGGCTGCAACTCGATCCAGCGCAAGCTGATGATCGAGCGTATACCGGGAATGCATCGCGTCGGCTGCAAGAAACACGTCGTAGCCTCGTGCGAGCATATCGAGCGCAGTCTGCTGGACACAAATGTGGGTTTCTAGGCCCGCAAGCAGCACCTTGGGAATATCGCGGGCTTCCAGGTCAGCAACTAGCGATTCAACCAGAGCGCAACTGAACGTTAGTTTGGGATGCGGCTGAGCTAGGTGCGGTGCCAGCTCAGGTACCGTTTTGCCTAACGCCTCCGGGTATTGCTCGGTCGCCGCCACATGGACTCCCAGGCTGGCGGCACCCCTTAGCAAACGCGAGATGTTCCACACTACGGAATCACCCTGTTCGATAAGAGGGAGCAATTTTGTTTGGACATCGATGACCCAAAGTGCCGTATCTCCCGGCGACATCAGAAAAGGGCTTCGTGATTGATTCATGGCCGATAGCATAACCGGTCCATCGTATCGAAGCCACCGGGGCGGCTCTTACCCCTGGCAACTCACGAGCGAATGGGGCAAGATAACGGTCGTTAATCTTAATTGGTATTGCAGTCTTTTTTCAGATTTTGTGATTGTAATCATGAAGCTCCGAGCGACCACAATTTTGACGGTGCGACATAAAGGCTACGTGGCCCTCGGTGGCGATGGTCAGGTATCGTTGGGTGAGACGATCATGAAGGCCGACGCAATGAAAATACGTCGGTTGCTCGACGGGCAGGTGATCACCGGATTTGCTGGCGGCAGCGCCGATGCCTTTGCTCTGCTGGAGCGACTCGAAGGTAAGCTGAAAGATCATCCCGGCAATGTGCCCCGAGCGGCGACGGAACTGGCCAAAGAGTGGCGGACCGACCGAGCGTTACGCCGACTTGAAGCCATGGTGTTGATGATCAATGCCGAACACACGCTGCTGGTAACCGGTAACGGGGATGTTATTCAGCCGACCGACGGTGTTTTGGGGATCGGATCCGGCGGCAATTACGCAGTCGCGGCGGCTCGTGCGCTGGTAGCGCATTCTGATCTGTCGGCGAGTGAGATTATTCGTAAATCGCTTCAAATCGCGAGTCAGATTGATGTTTATACCAACGACTCCATTGTAATCGAGGAGCTGGAGGCAACCGCTTGAGCGATACATCACACTGTCAGACTCCACGGCAGATTGTTGCGGAACTTGATCGATTCATCGTGGGGCAAAATGCGGCCAAGCGTGCGGTGGCGATCGCTGTGCGAAATCGTTGGCGGCGCCAGCAACTCGATGAGGAAATGCGACGTGAGGTCGCGCCCAAGAATATTTTAATGATCGGTCCCACAGGTGTCGGGAAAACAGAAATCGCTCGCCGACTTGCACGTCTTACATCTGCCCCATTTATTAAGGTCGAGGCCAGTAAATACACTGAGGTCGGATATTACGGACGCGACGTCGAGAGCATGGTTCGCGAATTGGTTGAGAGCGCAATGCTGATCGTACGCGACCAAGAACAAGCGGCCGTTGAGGATCAAGCAAAAGAACGGGCCGAGTCGCAGTTACTTGAAATTTTAGCACCCTTTCCGACGGTCAGTGAAGCCAACGATGATGCGGTCGAATTAAAAGAGCGGCACGCGCGTACGCGCGAAAAAATCCGCGCAATGCTCCTGGCTGGCGAAATGGAAGAGCGAACCGTCGAAATCACCGTCGAGCAGAAAACATCGCCCATGATGTTGACGAACATGGGTGGCGATCAAATGGATTTCGATCTGCAAGGATTATTTGAGAAAGTCATGCCCCGCAACACATCCCAACGTGAAATGACCGTCGCGGAGGCTCGCAAAATTCTGTTTGAGGAGGCCTGTGAAGCTCTAATCAGTTCAGAGAAAGTCAGTGCCCGGGCTATTGAACTGGCAGAAAATGTTGGGATCGTGTTTCTCGATGAAATCGATAAAGTAGTCGCGACGGATGGAGGGCGAGGCGCGGATGTTTCAAGGCAGGGTGTACAACGCGACTTGTTGCCGATCGTCGAAGGTACCACGGTGCAAACAAAGTACGGTTACGTGAAAACAGATCATATTCTTTTCGTTGCAGCCGGTGCCTTTCATAAAGTCAGCCCTAGCGACCTCATGCCGGAGTTACAGGGGAGGTTTCCAATTCGCGTAGAATTGACCGATTTGACAAAGCAAGATTTTGTCCGCATTCTCACTGAACCGCGGGGATCGCTCACTAAACAATATGCCGCGTTAATGGACGCCGAGGGGGTGAAGGTAACATTCACACCGGATGCTATTGATGCACTCGCAGGGTATGCCTTTGAGGTGAACCAAAAGTCACAAAACATTGGTGCCCGGCGATTATATACGATCATGGAACGCTTGCTTGAAGAGCTGTCGTTCGAATCGCCCGACATGAAAATGGGAGACGTGACAATTAATCCGGCTTACGTTGAGGAGAGGCTTGACACGTTGAGTCGTGACGAAGATTTAAGTCAGTTTATTCTCTGACCCGGGCCCGAGTGGAGGGAAGCTGGCTCGGGTCTTTTTTTGAGGAGCGTGCAGACGATGGAACAGCAACCCGTCGCAATCGTCACAGGTGCATCTCGGGGTATTGGGCGAGCGATTGCCTGCAAGCTTACCACATGCGGTTATAGTGTTGTGGTGAATTTTTTATCGCGTGCGGAGCGAGCCGCTGCCGTGGTTGCCGAGATTGAAGATGCGGGGGGGCAGGCGATCGCGGTGCAAGGTGACGTGGGCTCTGCGGAGGATCGGGATCAATTAATGGCTGCGTGTCAGCAGCGGTTTGGTCGCCTCGACTTACTGGTCAACAATGCGGGTATTGCGCCACCAGAGCGAGTAGATCTTCTCTCGGCTACTGAAGCAAGTTGGGAAAAGGTGTTCACCACCAACTTAAAGGGCCCCTTCTTTTTGTCCCAACTTGCAGCAAACGGCATGATCCGACAGATAAAAGAAGGCGTTATTCCAGCAGCAAAGATCATCAATATTTCCTCCATCTCGGCCTATGCCGGTTCCCGTGATCGGGCCGATTACTGCATGGCAAAAGCAGGACTGGCCATGATGACCCAGTTGCTTGCAGCCCGACTTGCGGAGGTTTCGGTTCAGGTATTTGAAATTTGTCCGGGCATCATTCGCACTGATATGACTGAGATAGTTACCGAAAAATACGATGCGTTGATCGCCAACGGACTGATGCCAATCCAGCGTTGGGGAGAGGCGTCTGACGTGGCCGAGGCGGTCAAGGCATTGGTGGAAGATCGATTTCCTTTCAGCACGGGACAGCGATTTCATGTCGACGGTGGCTATCATCTCAGGCGACTATGAATAATGGGAGGCTGCGAAAGCATGAACTTTGCATTGCTGGGGAGCTCTCCCCTGATCGGCAACTTCGAATCGCAACTTGCGAATTCAAAAATCCACCGCAGGGTCTACAGGTCCGACGATCTACAGCAGGTTGAGTTGGCAGATCTAGAGCGTTCCGGCGCGGAGATCGTCATTTTTGATGGACAGGATGCGGAGGCAGTTCTGCTTGCAGCACTGCAAACATTAAAAGGATTTCCTGGGATCGTTTTTGTCTCGCCGCTCTGTCCACGCACGGTTTTAACGGCCTACGAATTTGAAAGAATCTCGGGTGAAAGTATCGGTGAATTTATTCCACTGCTGCCATTGCTGCAGCATGCGGGTCTTGCGCAATTGCTAGGACACACGAAGGATAACGCTGCACCGACGCTTGCCAGTGCTGTAGGCGATCTTGAGAGCATTGACATGCAGCGGCCCTTGGCAACAACAGATAGTGAAGGGGTTCTCGATGCGTTTACCCGAGACATGCCGGTCCTTTTCAGATTCGCTGGATCAATCAAAGAAGTGGTAGCAATGCGCACCGGTAGTGAGCCGATTCCTTTGAATGTGCAGTGCACCAGTGACAGCGATCGGCTCGTGCGATGGTCCGCGATTCGTCCGAGCCGGGAGCAGTCGGCGGCACAGATTCTGATTGAGGGAACACGGGGACGGGTACGGATCCAATTGCGGGAGTCGGGCGACTGGGATATTGATACCAGCGGTCAGGAATTTTCGTTTTCGGCCATGGACTTGCTAGCTCTTTGCACTGCAGATCCGCAAGAACCGGATTATCTTTGGAAAATATTTTCGCACAGTCTCGAGGTTCGCGAGGCCGTCGCAAAAAGTCTGCAGCGAGGTCGTCTGGTCCGCATTAATCTAGATGGCCATGGCGAGCGAACAGCCTTCATGGGCACAATGGCATCATTGGGGTGTGCTCTGTTGCTCGGCAGTCTCGGTATGCTTGTCTTGTCGGCGGCTATTCTGAGCCTTGTGCCGGAAGATCGCTTCGGAAGGCTTTACGGGTGGGTTGAAAAAGTGCCCTGGATTCTTGCAATAGTAATGATTCTGTTTTTGCTCATTCAGTTTTTTGCCCTGGTGATTCCCCGTCGGAGCGGCGATTAAGTGGGGGGTTCCCCCGCTTGCATTTATCGATCTGTCGCTCTAGGCTTATTCCCACGAGGGGTGAAGAACTAAAAACTTGCGACACTGGACGTTCTGAATTCAATATGATTGAAAATTGAAATGGAGTAATCGACGATGGCTGATAAACCTGAAGCGGAGCCACAGTCCTCGGAGGCAGAAGAGACCGCACGACGGACCATTCATGTAGATGTCAGTAATGCCCTGACGAGCTACGCGAATTTTTGTCGTGTGACCGGCACTCCTGAAGAGCTGATTATCGACGTCGGACTTAATTCCCAACCTGTGGGTCCACAGCCAGACTCGATTGCGATTCAACAGCGCCTTGTAATGAATTACTTCACAGCAAAGCGTCTCTTGGGTGCGTTGAATATGTCGATTCAGCGGCATGAGTTGGCATTTGGCGTGCTGGAGACCGACGTGCAAAAGCGAGTGCAGCCTTCGGCGCGACCGCCAGCAGATTCATAGCGCGCTTAGGTTTGAGATAGGGTGCCTTGTCGATCATCGGGTGCGCCTCAAGCAAAATCTCGGCCAACCGACTCGGTGGTGAAAAATTTAACGCAGGGCGGTTCGAGCTGCCTTGGGCCTTCTGTTCCGCGGGGGTTGATCCAGCGGTAGACAACCAATTCCGATAATCAACAGTTGGCTCAAGACGAACCAGGCAAGGTTGACCAATACGCCCTCGGTGAATCCGTAGGAATGCAAACCGACGCCGAGTTCGTTTACCCCGAACCATGACCAAGCGGTAACAATATTTCCCGCAACCGCCAACACGGCGATGCCTCTCGCACGGATCAACCCAGCCCAGCGGGCGTGCAAGATCAGTGCATTCCAGAGCACGATCATCAGCGCTCCATTTTCTTTTGGATCCCATCCCCAGAATCTTCCCCAGGAATCATCGGCCCAAAGTCCACCGAGTACCGTTCCGACAAAACTGAAGAAAATCGCGAAACAAAGGACGCCATAAATCATTCTGGGCAAGGCGTCGCGAGCATTGTCGGGGAATGTGGCTCCAAGTTTTGAGGCTAAGAGAAACAGGATGTAAAGGATTCCCAAACCCCCGGCTAAAAATGTAGTTGAATATCCGAGCGTGATCGCCACAACGTGAGTTGCCAGCCAGAATTGCGTGTCCAGGACCGCCTGCAAAACCACGAAAGTATCACCATCAGCCGCGAGTCCGTAGGCAACGCGCAGCGTGAGGAACCCGACGACCGTTCCCAGGATCGTGCCGATGCCCATCCGATAAATCCATTCCAGAACGATTGCGAGCAGAACACAACCCCAACCGATGAATACTGCAGAGGAATACAGATTCGTCACCGGAGGTCGTCCCGAGATGTAAATTCGTGCAACAATTGCAATAGTCTGTACGGCGAATCCCAAAAGCATGAGCCACAAGGCGCATCGTTGCAAAGGTGCTTGCCAAATTAATAAACCGAGTACGCCGAAGATAAACGCCACGAGATAAAAGACACTCGCGAGGGTGAACGGGTCAAATTGATTGAAGCGAGATTCGAACCCATAAAATGAGCCGAAGATGCTCTCTACTCCGCGGTGTGTCCACGAGGAGGCCTTGGTCAGGGCTTGGGGTTTTTCGGCATCCATTGCCGTGCGATAGTCGAGCACTGCCTGGTTAAATGCTGGCGCGTCTCCTCGCTTGTAAGCGGTCAATGCAACCGCCATCTTGTCGGCAAGTGAATTGCTAGGCCGATTCAAGTCGGTTCCGCCATTTACGGTCTGAAGGCTTTTGGCTAGTTCAGATTCAACACGTTGTCGACCAGCTAGTACTTCTTGTCGCGCGGTTGGCTCGAGTGACTGTCGCATATCGTCCGGCAGGTTGGCTGCAGCACGTTGGGCATATTCGCGCATTTCGTTTTGCGACAAATTCGGATTTTGTGTCTGCACAATCTGCTCGATGAACTGCATAATCCGATTTTCCACCAGTTGATTAATGTATTGCTTGGAAAAAATATCTTTCGCAATCGTTGCTGCAAGCTTGTCGGTGGAATCAATCTTCTTTTCTTTAGCAATCTCTTTTACCCAGTTGGCGGTAAGCGTGGTCGAGAGTGGTTCCCACTGTCGCTCGGAAGAGGGTGCAGGTATCGCCCGCGGTGCCTTGGAGTTAGCAAGTTCGGCCGCTACACCAGCCATCGTGAGAGCACGGAGTTCGGCGTTGGGACCTGCTCGTTCCGGGAGGCGATGTGCTTCGCGAAGTGCCAGGAAGAGTTCAATTTTGTCATTGAGTTCCAAAACTTTTTTCTGATAAAGCGATGCGTTTTTACTGCCCGCCTTACGGGCGAGCGCGACCTGCTTCTTGAAAGCATCGAGTTGGGGTGCCAGTTCATTGTAGGAGTAACGAAAACCCTTTCGCCGAGATAGGCCAAGCGTATGGAGCAGATCAAAGTTTTCCACCCGAAAGATGCGGAAGTCCATCGACTTTGGCGTGTGTGCGATCGTCTCCAAAAGCCAACGTTGAGCAGGCTGTGTCTTACCGTCGAGATCCTTGAAAGAAGCCTTCTCCGAGATGATCCGCAGACTGTTGATTGCTACCGTATCGAAGGGCTTGACCCGGCCCTGATAAATCAGCGGTAAAGCGGCAAATGCATTTACATGAAGTTCGTCTGGCTTTTCAGTTCGGGGGACTGCACGCGTTGCGATCCAGCCGATTCCGGCGAGCAGCACGACCGTCGGGAAGACTACCATCGCCCATCGGGAGTGCATGCGGCGCTGACCAGAATCTGTGCCACTCACGGTAGGTGCTGCTGCTTGTCGCTTTAAAAACCGAGTCAGCGTTATAGAGAAATGGGCCAGTAAGCCGGTTGCTACGAGCATGCATCCTACATAGGGGATCATCCAGCCCATGTTGGTGACAACCGCAAGTGTACTGTATTTTTTACCACCGAGTTCGTTGTAGCCGCTCTGGTAATAAGTTTCTCCCGCGTAACGCAAAGGATTGTTCATCCAGATTTTGACGCCCCGGTCGACATTTCTCACAGGGTCTCTCAATCGGATCTGCGAAGAATAGTTTTCGGGGATATTCGTGCCAATATAATCGTCTTTTCGAACCTCATCGAGACGCAGCGAGAATGGCTTGTGGATCCGCTTATAGCGAAGTGCTACGTCGTATTTTTTCCCCTTAATTTCTACCGCCTGATCCTTCAGTAGCGATGTCAGAAGATAGGTCCCGAGCGATCGGGGTGCATCTTTATCGCGAAATTCGACGTAGGCTGCGGGGATGTCCTCCGTCTGCTGCACGTCCGTGCCACTGGTCTTTGCCGCTTCTACTGCCGCATAAACCCGTCCTGCACCGCGATCGGCCGGATTCTGAAATTCCTTGCCTGCTTCTTTCACCGTAGGCAACATAACGCCCCGGCGACCCATTGCATCCGGTTGCTGACTCATTTCCGTATTAGAGAGGTAGCGAACCGGCAAGATGTCGAAAGGTAAATAGGGATGTTGGATCGTTTGGCTTTTGCGGAGCATTGACTCCGGTACCACGACCTCTTCGTCCGCGTTTTCACCAGACCGGTCAACAATCGCTAACTCCGACGTGCGACTGTCCGAGGCAAATGTTGCCGTTTCTCCTTCGGCCAGCGTGACACGAGATTCGACGGCGTAAAGGTCGACCATCAATTCACCGAACATGATCAGTGCAAGTCCGGCATGCAACAGCACTACCCCGCCCCGACGTTTAAAAACCATCAGGCATCCCGCAAGGCAGACCAAAGATGCACCTTCAGCCAGCATCAGTTGCCATAGGATCCGCATGCCGGCGTCACCAAGATAAGCCTCTTTGCCAGAGACAAGGACCCAGAAGACCACTGGGGCGGACAATAATACCGGGATGCTAAGAATCCAGAAAAGTGGTGTCCGGTAATGGCCTTTTCGCGCATAGTAGCCCACTGTTCCCAGGCCTGTCAGTGTAAGCGCGAGAAGAATCCACTTGAAAAACAGCCAAACCGCCGCCCAATCAGTTTGCTGTCCAGGTTGTGTTTGTTGATCCAGTCCACCGCCGGACACGACAATGTAAACAAAGATTCCACCAATCAGCAGCAGCAATGTGCCGGTGGCCAGCGATCTACCTTTCGCCTGGACCTTAAAGCGAAACAGATGGGCGGCAAGCAGGTTAACCGCCATGGCAACACCAATCATTTTTCCGCCAGGAAATGGAAATCCGCCACGCAAATCTTGCAAGTCGGGAAACCACGCCGCTGGGAAAAATACCTGCAGTTCAATCCACGACCACCAGCAGTGAAAGTAATCGGCTCGCACATCCCACATGTTTTTCTGGGTCTGTGCCAGTGTCCCCACCAAGATAATGAAAATACTCAGCGCAAAGAGCGTGACCGTCAATCGCAGAGACGCCAGCGAAACGAAGACCCGATGGAGGGGGCCACCGATCGCAAACAGCGGACGTGATTGAGCAGCTGTCAATTTCATGTGGAGTTTTTCAAAATTAATGTAGCGATTTTGGGCTTAGCCTATTGAAATACAGGACCAAAGCGGAGGGAGGCCACAAATGATTTAAACGAAGCCTTCTGGGCGTCGACGAGTTTCGAGTCCCCCCTTAGTTTAACGAACCAGCTACCACCACTGGCTCGAGGAAAAATGGCAGCCAAAATTGTCTCTTTCGCTCCAGTAATGACAATGTACTGTCCGTCGAGATTTCCCGCGTTAATCTCTGCAGTTTGCTCAGTGAGCTGTTGCTGATTTAATCGATCGAGCTTGAGTTGCCCTCGCCAGCGATTCACATTTGCTAGCAAATTACCACCAGCGGGAATCACGGTTACCTCCAAGGCTTGGTCGTCGGTTTGCAATCGGAAGCATGCCTTTCGCATTCCGGTCACAGGTCCCGGTTTCCAGCCAGGTGCTGGCGTGCCCCGCACCAGTGATGCGTCAAATCCAGCTACGGATCGACTTGGTCTTCGGGGTTGTTGGGGAAGTGTGGCCGCGTTGTTGTTCGCAGAGGACGCCTCGAGTTTTGCCAAGTAGATAGTGGTGTCTCGAGCGTCAAGTTTTTCAAAAGCACGATCGGCCGACTCTCCGCTGAGCGGTGGTAGGCCTAACTGTCCCCGCCAACGATTCAGATTACTGGTCAGATACGCACTCCAATCGGGATTGGTCTGCCTCAATGTGGAAATGGCCATTTCCAAGGAGGATTGATTTTTCTGATTGAGCACCAGTGTCGCGATACGCATGCCGGAACCCTTCCTCTCTGTCCAGCCTGGCGGAAGTTGCCAAGTTAGAACACCGTCGGCCGAAAATTGAACGTTTTGCAAAAATCGTTTCACCTGACTAAGTATAGGTGTGAGTTGGGCGCTAGACCCGACAATCTTGAAAAAATACACCTTCCCTTCCCTCTCCGTCACGGCGACCAACATTTCCCGTGAATCGGATGCGGCGGCCGGTTGCTGTTTTGGCACCCGATACCTCGTAATTTGGTCCGGTTCGCGACACCCAGATCCATAGGCCAAGCAAACGAGCGGCAGCAAAATGACGAAGGCTGAGTCACGCATGATTAGAATCACAACGGAGTAGACCAAACGAAGAATCTGGGGGCGGGTGGCACCGCCGCGCACTGCACGATACCCGCTGTCTATTATATCCCGTTCGGGTAGCGTTAGTAGTGCGATCTAACGGCGGTTGGGCGCCTTCCAAGTGTCCCAGCCGATGACAGGAAAATCTTCTTTTAGCAGAAAAATTTTCATCTTTTCCGCATCTGACTGTATCGGATCGTGGCCTGAAAGTGCTGCATCGTAACCGCGTGATATGTGTCCATAGTTTGATACCCCAAGCCGATATTTCTCGATCCCCCAGCCATGGAAAAATTCCTGAAGCGCTAACGCGCGTTGCAGGCTCCTCTGGTGTGTCGCAAGGGTTTCAGAAGAGGATCCGTTGGTCACGATCAGCACGCGATGTCGCTGTAGGGACGGTTGATTGAGGATCGCAGCCAGGGCTCCGAGAGGCTCCCCTGACGCGGCCTTGAGTTCGGTGCCGGGCCGAAAAAAGGTTTCGGATTTTAACGTAAGTGCGCCACTCGCCGGATCAAAGTCAAGACCTGCGGTGTTGACCGCCAACGTTTTCAGCTGGCTGCCGGCCGCAGATTGCGGCTGGGCGAGCTGTCGCCGTTTCGCGAACAACAAAGGAATCTCCTTATCGAGAACCACAAGCTCCTGTTCCGATTGGTCGCGTTCTGCCTCTAATGTACGACAAGCAGCTTCCAGATTTGCTATCTGCGTTTGGAGAGTTTTGTTTTTTTCTGAGAGCTGATGGTATCGGGCCTGGCAGCTGTCCATCCGTGAGGCAGGAACTAGGCAGCCGGGGCACAGCAATAGAGCGGCCGCACCGCACCACACGGTGGCCGAGGTGCGAGAAATCGCAGATCGAAAACAATGCATCGATTGCAACATGCGTTTTGGCTTCCTTGCTCTAACACTACGAACACTACGCAAATTCAGTGGGGCATGTGCGAACGTCTATGACTGGCAGTTGTACTCTTCGTTGACAAGTGCTTGCCTAGAACGTGACTGACTGTTTACCTAGCGAAACATCCCGATAATGGAATCCATTAATCCGCTATTAACCGGATGAACCCCTTCCCAACTCCAAACCTGTCGAACCAGATCGTAGATCAGCATTCCGGAAAGTGCGAGCAGCACAATACAAAAGAAGAGGCTGAGCAGATTCCAGACAGAATAAGGTAATTCCCGGATCGTGGGTTGCTGAATGACAATCGGCTCCTGTTCGGGCCGGACAAATTCTGCTGCTCCCCCACCCTCCTCTGCATCAAGCATCGCTAAATCGACGTCACCACCACTTTCCATTACCGTGGCGGTTGCCGGATCAAAACCGCTATCCGGATCATCCAAGGCAATCACCTGAGAACTGCTCTCGGAGTCGTCGGCCATTGCATCCTCGAGCGGAGTGAGCAGGAAATCATCATCTGTCTGAAGTTGCGAGGGAGAACTGCCAGCACCAGATTCGTTGCTAACAGAAAGGAGGTCCTCTTCACCCAGCAAAAGCGAATCATCGCTACCGAGTGCCGAGCCCCCCAGACCGACGTCGCTTGCCTCCAGTGAAATTCCGCTATCGGCAGGATCGCTCAGCGAGATTCCACTGTCGCTTGCACCTACGACATCACTGCCGGTTCCGCCCAGCACCAACACGTCCTCATCGTCAGTGACTGTGATTTCTGGATCCTCAAGCGAGGAAACTTCCGGAGCCTCGCTTTCAACTTGTTTATCACCGCTGTTAGCCGCCGAGTCCGACGTGGGGCTCGATGCGACACCACTAACACCACTATCAGAAAGATCCAGCTCCAAGTCCAGCTCA
>CEVF01044934.1_pt1 | contig 22365 bp, 19 predicted proteins | sample 356441 | NCBI WGS metagenome assembly CEVF01 (sample SAMEA2622765, study PRJEB7988) | marine metagenome | biome: marine biome (ENVO:00000447); feature: surface water layer (ENVO:00002042); material: "saline water (ENVO:00002010), including plankton (ENVO:xxxxxxxx)" | depth 5 m | reverse complement strand
TGCTGGCTGGTCAGGGTGCCCGAGTGCTGGCCGGCTCCAGGCGCGAGCAACGAGCTGCCGAGATTTGTCACCGAATCAGGAAAAGTATGCCGGATGCCAAAGTGTCGCCTACGCAAATTGACTCCCTGGAAAAATTACAGAAGATAATCAAAGAAATCGACGTGGTGATTTCCGCAGGCTCCGAGGGCGTCCAACTGTTACCGGCATCCATTCGTGAATCGTCCAGAGACTTACGTGTTGTGATCGACTTGAACGCAGTACCTCCACTTGGTGTAGAGGGAATTGAGGTGCAAGATCGAGGCGTGCAATACGGCGATGCGATATGTTACGGCGCGATCGGCGTTGGGGGCACGAAAATGAAAATTCACAAAGCGGCGATCCAAAGCCTATTTCAAACCAATGATCTTTGTTTGGATGCAGAGGCAATATTTCAACGCGCCCAATCCGAAATTTGAGTGGAGGCAACTAAATTTTCCCCACTTTCAGCAGGAGATACGCGATCAGCACCAGAGCACCTGTCAGGGTCATAACCACTCGCCGCCGGAAACGGCGACGCTGCTTTTCTTCCGCGCTTAAACGTCGCAGCTTGATAACCTTGCCCTTATAAACGATTGTCTTAGGTCGGTCTTCCACCAATACTTTATCAGTGACGAATGCCGGATCACCCTTCGGAATCGGAAACGCGCGACCGGTGGATTCGGGCACAACTGGCGCCATTGGATCGGGGAGGCCGGCTTGGAGATTTTGTCGATGGTCATCGCAATCGGGCGAAAAAGCGGGTTTATTCGGCGGAGACGCACCGGCCGTGTCATCTATCGCTGTCGAGAAACCAGCAAATCGCTTCGGATCCATCGCTGCAGGGTCGACTTCTGCCCCCACAGTTTCGCCACCGGTCGGTAGTGCATCGGATTGCTCGGTATGAATCGAATCGGCAACAGGAATCTGAATCTTTTGCTTACAATGGGGACACTCTACCGGTCGCCCAAGCGCGATCTCCTCCACCGCGAATGGCTTTTGACAACGGGGGCAGCGATATCGAAAGGTACGCATACACTTACTACCCTCTCATGATTGGCAGCTGTTCCCAGCGACCGATACATCGTTTTGCCTCTTATAACGTTTCCATCGCAAACACATCAACTGCCGTTTGAGCGTCACTTTGCGGCCAGTTGGATTTCTTGCCAGATTCAGGTGCTGGACAGACCATGCTGTTTGGATCAAGATTGCCAACCCGCTTCAATGCTTCCATTTCTCCGTGGGGAACCGTAAAAACGGCTCATTTTATGTTGGTAAGATCACTCGGCAAAACAGGTATTTCTGTTTCAGCGATCGGTTACGGGGCTGTGAAAATAGGACGCAACCAACAAACCAAATACGGAAATTTTAAGATTCCGGATGACAAAGATGTAAAAAATTTACTCCATGGCCTTCTCGATCTTGGTATTAATCTTATTGACACCGCACCTGCCTATGGACTGAGCGAGTCGCGAATCGGCAACACACTGAAAGGCCACCGGCGTCGATTGGTGCTATCGACTAAGGTGGGTGAGACGTTTATTAATGGCAATTCCCACCATGACTTCAGCAGCACTGCTATCGAGCAAAGTGTTGTCACCAGCCTTAAACTGCTGAAGACTGACCATCTGGATATTGTGTCCATTCATTCCAATGGTCAAGACCAGCACATTTTAGAGCAGACCGATGCGGTCAAAACGCTCGAAAAGATCCGTAAAAAAGGATGGGCTCGCGCAATCGGATTTTCAGGCTATCGACTAGAGTCGGAGCTCAGCTGTTTGGACTGGGCAGATATTATGATGATCGAGTACCACCCTGAAAATACAATCCGTGAAAAATTGATCGATCGGGCCGCTGCAGCCGGGGTCGGGGTGTTGGTGAAGAAAGGACTCGATTCCGGTCGAATTGCACCCGATGTCGGCATCGCCCATGCATTGGCCAAACAGGAAGTCAGCTCCCTTATCATCGGCAGTCTGAATTTCAGGCACTTGACTGAGAACTGTGCCCTAGCGGCAAGGCTCGAGCCGACTGATTTGTCATAAGGTGCTTTAACCGAAAACGGATCAGGTTAGTCGCTCGCTCGCTCAAAATGGCCGCTTTGACCCCCGGACTTCTCATCCAACTGGATGGTTTCAATCACCATGCTACGATCAACCGATTTGCACATATCATAAATCGTCAAAGCCGCTGCGCTCACGGCCACCAGAGCTTCCATTTCGACTCCGGTTTTCCCCGACACGGCGGCAAAGGCATTGATTTCAACGCAGGCATCCTGAGAATTCGGCATCTCGATAAATGAGAATTCAATCGCCACACTCTCCAATGCCAACGGATGACAGAGCGGAATCAAATGAGAAGTCTGCTTTGCACCCATAATTCCCGCCAGGCGTGCCACTGCCAGCACATCACCTTTGGCAAACTGCTGATCGCGAATCTTTCTGCAGGTGTGATTTGCCATCCGAACACGCCCACTCGCGGAAGCTCTCCGAGCCGTTTTTGACTTTGCCGAAATATCGACCATTTGGGCGGCACCGTGGGCGTCAAAATGATTGCTTTGGTTGCTTGAATCCATGGTTGGGCTTACATCCGTAAATAAGATTCATGGGAAGAGATCGAGTGATTTCAATCACAATCGCGATTTAATTATTTTAAACTACAAGCGATGCGGCTGAAGAGGTAATGCAGAGAGAAATCTCTAACCTGTCATTTCTCCCGAACGATTGATAAAAAAACCCGGCAGGGCGTTACGCTCTGCCGGGCATCGGTGCGTCAGTGCATTATTGGTTTCAAACAGATTCGTTCAGAAAACCTCAGCAAATACTCTAAACCTCATGCGGGACCAACTGCGTGTCGATCATTTGCAGAAGCTTGGATATACAAAGCTTGTTCATGCTAGTATGTCGCTCATGCGCCTCGACGCGAAGCGACTCATGAAGACTTTTGGGCATTCGTACGGTGATCACGCGGGTCGGCTCCTGATCGCTCACCTGCGTTCGCCCTTTCTCGCGAAGTTTTGCCAGCATTTGTTGAATGTCGGAATATTCCTCGGTCTTTTCAAAATCTGCCAACGCCTGGGCATCGGGATAGTTACGGCGGATGATACCGTTGATGCCTAAAATTTCTCGATAGAAAGTCACCCAATCCGGTTCCTGCGTAAACCGTTGATTGGCTTGGCTCCTAATCGCTTGTCTCTTTTCAACAGGGTTCTGAATCGTTGCATATGCACTTGCGGTTTGCGGCTGAGCCTCGAGCATCACACGTCCTCCTTCCATGAACTTCAATTAAATTGCCACCAGGTATCCGTTCCTGGAGCCTCCACGGTTCGGTACTTTCTGAAATCGACGCCTTCAAGTCAAGAGCAGCATGGATGTCATATCGCTACCAGCAATTTCAGCATTACCAGGCCTGCTGCAAGCAATTCTAGCAATGCTTCGCTCGTGACCACCTTACCCGTGACACCCTGCAAAAGGGGGAAAACCAAAGGCGATCGCCATCGGATTCGTGGTCGCTTGAGGAGCAATAGAAAAAAGTTTCAACTCCAATCCCCTAACATCACCCGAGTTAGGATCTGGTCGCGATCCAATCATCACATCAAAAACCGAATTTCCGCGAACATAGGAAAAGTCTTGTAAACCATTGCACAGAAATGACTTATCTTTGACTTTTATGTTTTATCTACCTAACATAGTAGGGAAAGCGCTCTAACTATGCATGAATTCAACGAAGAGAATCTGCCCCAATCGCCCCCCGGACGAAAAGAGGGGGGTCCGAGCGACAAACCCGATGACGCATCCAACTTGCAAGATGCGACTGTTCTCTCATCTGGCGAAAAAGTCGCTCCCATGGAGGGAAGTCATGCTCGAACCTCTGACCTCGGTCGCGTTCTTGAGGGTCAGCAACTCAATCACTTCCGTCTAGATGCATTTGTGGGTGGCGGCGGCATGGGCGCTGTTTTCCGCGGAACCGATACCGCTCTTGGGCGGACGGTGGCGATCAAGGTCTTACTGCAGCAATATAGCGATGATGAGGAAACCACACAGCGTTTTCAAAACGAAGCCCAGAGCACCGCACGGTTAGATCACGATAATATCGCTAGGGTTTATTATGTCGGGGAGGACCGTGGCTGGCACTACATTGTGCTGGAGTTTATCGACGGGGACAATCTTCGCGACCTGGTTTATCGTCATGGCCCTTTATCGCTTGAGAATGCAGTACATTACACTCTGCAGATCTCTGATGCACTGCAACACGCGAGTAGTCGGGATGTGGTCCACCGCGACATTAAACCGTCCAACGTACTTATCGGTCGCGACGGACATCTTAAACTCGTCGATATGGGACTGGCCCGCCTACACCAGGTCGATAAATCGCAGGAGGATCTAACCGCAACTGGGGTCACTCTGGGCACTTTCGACTACATTTCGCCTGAGCAGGCCCGCGACCCGAGAAATGCGGATGTCCGCAGTGACTTGTATTCACTCGGCTGTACACTTTATTTCATGCTCACGGCAGAGCCACCGTTTCCCGAAGGTACGGTGCTGCAGAAGCTTCTTCAGCATCAGGGTGACTCTCCCCCGGACCCCCAAATTATTCGACCAGATCTCCCACTGGCCATCTGCGACATTACGCAAAAGCTTCTGGCCAAGAATCCACGCGATCGATACCAAAATCCACTTGAATTATCCGCGGACCTGCTCCTGCTGGCAAATCAGCTTGACTTTCGATCCATCCGCAACAGCTCAGTGATTGTGACTCCGGTCGGACTGAACACATCCTGGACGGCAAGGCATCTACCCTGGATTGTTCCCACCGGATTGCTCGTGTTGATCGGATTATTCATTCATTACACCAGTCGTCCGATCGGTCCCTTGGAACCCCCACGGCCCCTGCCGAAATTTCAGGTTGCGCCTTTTGAAATAGAGGATTACTCCACTGGAAGGCAGACGGCTAATGACGCGAACTCAAACGGGCGTATCGATCGACCTGAAATGCCAAATAAACGAAATGACGTTCCGTCGATTCCTCCCCTGGTCGACAGCAGGAAAGTTGATCCGGCTTCACAAGAGGGAAATGTCGCCTCCAATGCCAAAATTTCTAATCCCATCCTGCCGCAAGAATCCGTGCCGCAAAAAAAAGATAATGAAACCGAGCAACTGCTGCGGGTGGCCAATGGGTTGCGTCCAGGGGCAATGACATCACTCAACGATGCCTGCCGCGAAGCAACAAGTGGATCTGTGATTGAGTTAGACTATACAGGTCGACTCGAGGAACCAGAAAACCCGATTCTGCTAACTCAACGAAAATTAACGATCCGTGCCGGGGAAGGGCATCAACCGATCGTTTATTTCCGACCACTTGGACCCGACCGAACACTCTACCCTCGCAGTATGATAACCTTGACCGGCGGATCCTTAACGCTTGTCAACGTTCACTTGGTGCTCGAAATTCCGTCACACGCAAGATCTGAGGGCTGGACAATTTTTGAGACTGTGCTTGCCGAAAATTTGCGGCTCGAGCGCTGCACGATGACCATTCGAAATGCAGCGGAAGATTTTTCGGCCATGTATCGTGATATCAGTTTTTTCCACGTCAAATCACCACCAGGAAAAGAATTCTCGCAAACCCAAGACCCCGCGCCGATGGCAACACGCTTAGAAATTGAACTACGGAATTGTGTTGTCCGCGGTGAAGCCGATTTCCTTCGGGGCGATGCGCTCTATTCTGCTGACATCCAGTGGGAAAACGGATTACTGGCGACCACCGAGCGGTTCGTGCGAATTGATGGTCAAACGGCGTCGCTGCCGGAGGATCAGCGATTAACGATCGATCTAAAACATGTTACCGCCTCCACCGAAAAAGGCCTTTGCCTAATGGAGAGCAGTAGCGACCAACGTCGATTGACATCCGTGCAGATCGATTGCACCGACAGTATCTTAATGACGCAAAATACGCCTTTAATCAAGCAGGTGGGTCCACAGACTGAAGAGGAATTTCGAAAGTTAATCGAATGGAATGCGGACCGCTGCTTTTACGAAAACTTTGATGTCTTCTGGGAGATTGACAGCTTGCAGAGCGATGACGTCAACACCTGGGAGTGGAACCAATGGCTCGCCCTCTGGGAGCCTACGGGAGAACGAAATGAACGGCCCGCCGCAGTGCTTTGGAGTCGTCGCTCAAGGGAACTCCGCGCAACGTCAGACCATCAACTCTCTGATTACCTGTTATTACCCGACGATGAAAACCCCGCCCGCAATGCTGCAACCGACGGGATGTCGGATGCGGGATTTCAATTCGCAACTCTACCTGAAACACCGGCACCCACCGACAAATTTAGGAATCCGGATCGGACCACTTCGGATGACCTGCCGACCCCAGAGCAATGAATCGCACCGTTTTAGTAGACATGCTCGTTTCAAATTTTCTGCCTAAATTAATCGCCCAATCCATCGCGCCTCGAGTTTCATCTTAGTCGGTGGTCCTTAATTAAAGCGATATTGAAGCCAGCCCGTGAACTCCAGTTGCTTCGACCTTTAGGCACATGTGCTTCAGAAGGGGCAGCAAATCAAATGAAAATCTGACGACGAAAAAGGAATGACGACGCTTCGATAGACCACCTGGAGGGCGTAGGCTGCGATCCGACGCTGGTGACTCGTGGCAATCACCCACGATGAGCTGATTACCTGGAGAATTTCCGGGCAGCAGAAATCGGAACTGAAAGATCTGGTAAAAGCGAATGCGGTGCAAAACACCCGAGCCCTACGGGAAACAAACAGGCCTTTGTGTTGAGAGGTCAATCCTGAATGACTGAGCTATCGGATTGACCGACGGTACACTCAATTGCTTGAATCAGATGCCTACGGGTGGAGGGGGAGTATTCCATGTCAAACCAGACAACCTTACCGGTCGCATCCACCAGGTAAGTCCTCGGTAGATAGCGAGTGGCAACCTGAGACAACGCTTCACCCTGGGGATCCATAAGTACCTTTTCCGAAAATTCGACCTGATCGGTCACTTTGCGAATTTCCTCTGCCGATTGTCCGTAATTGATCGACACAACCTCCACACCGCGATCTTTGAAGGGATCAACAATTTCCGGCCCTGTATCTTGTAGCTGTTGCACGGATGCGGGCGAATCACCCGACCAGAAGCAAACCACTGTCACACCTTCGCCCAGTAAAGAGTGCAACGAATGGGATTGCCCCTCTGGATCATTTAGCTGCATATCCGGCAACACATCGCCCTGTTTAACGAGCGACGCGGATTCATGCTGCTCGGAGAGATGCACAGCAGGAACGGTGGGTTGCACAGGTGCCTCTGGCTCGGGTTCTGTTGGAAGATTGCGTCCCACGATGGTTGTCTCTGATTTCAGCGGGCTGTTACGGGTTGGTTTTTGCACCGTCGCCACGCCCTGTTCATTCCCGCAGCCCAGGGAGGTAAGCAGCACCGCCAATGCCATGACAGCCCAAGTGCTGTCGACCCACTGGAAAAATCGCTGCTTGCCACTGCATGATGCATTCTTGGAGACCTTTGATTCCAACACGACTCGCTTCCTTTCGTGTACGCATGTGTGAGAAATATTTAAATCGGCTTGCGGCATGGAACGGCCATCCGCAAAGGGCGAGGCCACAGTCCACCCTGTCTCATAGTCTCGCCCAACACAGCATTTCGGTCAACGGCGAATCTTAATGCCCAATTCCTCAAGCTGCCGTGAATCGACATCCCCAGGTGCCGCAGTCATTAAATCGGACGCACGCTGCGTCTTGGGGAACGCGATGCAATCGCGGATATTTTCAAGTCCAGAGAACAGCATCACCCAACGATCAATACCCAATGCGATGCCTCCATGGGGTGGGGCGCCGTACTGTAGTGCCTCGAGCAAGAATCCGAATCGATCGGCCGCCATTTTCTCATCGACACCCAATAACTCGAAAACTTGCTGCTGCAGGGCTTGATCATGAATTCGGATCGTTCCTCCGCCTGCCTCAGAGCCATTGATCACCAAGTCGTAGGCGATTGCCCGACAAGCCCCCGGATCGGTTTGTAACTGTTCGATGTCTTGAGTGCGCGGTGCCGTGAAAGGGTGATGCATCGCCGCCCAACTGTTCTCAGCCTCGTCAAAGGCAAACATTGGAAATTCGACGACCCAGGAAAAATGCATCTGCCCCGGTTTATAAAGCTCCAGCTCTCTTCCTAATCGAACACGCAGTCCAGAGAGTGCCCGCGAGCTCACCTCGAATGAATCGGCAACCAGAAGTAGAAGGTCGCCCGGCTGCGCAGCAAATGCCGAGGCAACCTCAGCTAGTTCCTCAGCCTGAAAATTCTTTGCGATCGGTGAAGCAAGGTTACCCGACGACTCAACCTTGAACCAAGCCAATCCCTTCGCACCAAAATCCTGGATGACATATTCAGTCAGTTCATCGATTCCCTTACGGGAATAGCGATCGCTTGCCCCTTTGGCGTTGATTCCACGCACGCGACCACCTGAAGTCGCCACGCTCTGAAAAACGCGGAAATCGGTCTTTCCTGCCCAGGGCGTTACATCCACAATTTCCATCTCAAACCGCAGATCAGGTGCGTCATGACCATAGCGCTCCATCGCCTCATCGTAGGTCATCCGAGGTAGCGGCAGCGGGACGTCAAGATCAAGTATTTCCTTTGCTAATTTTGCAACCAAACCATCGATCATTCCGATGACGTCATCCGCCGTTACAAAAGACATTTCCACATCAAGCTGCGTGAATTCTGGTTGTCGATCCGCACGCAAGTCTTCATCACGGAAACATCTCGCCACCTGGACGTAACGATCGTACCCCGCAACCATTAAAATCTGTTTGTAGAGCTGCGGAGATTGCGGCAGGGCATAAAAACTCCCCGGATGAACACGACTGGGAACCAGATAGTCGCGAGCGCCCTCTGGTGTGCTCCGCCCCAAAACCGGGGTCTCGACGTCAATGAAATCGTGCTCATCAAAATAATCGCGCATTAATTTGATCATCCGGTGTCGCAACAGCATCGTTTGTTGCATTATCGGGCGCCGCAGGTCCAGATACCGGTATTTCAATCGCAAATCTTCGCCCGCCAGGTCTCCTGTCTCTTCGGTGGCATCCAATTGAAACGGCGGCGTGAGACTCTGATTAAGGATTTCCATTGTCGATGCGCGAATTTCAATCGCACCGGTCGGTAACTTCAAGTTTTCATTGCCTTCAGGACGTCTCGCTACACGCCCTTCGATGCGGACGACGGTCTCCGCCCGCAATTTCCGGGCAAGTTGCATCACACCCTCGGCCGTATCGGGCCCAAAAACCACCTGGGTTAGCCCAAAGCGGTCCCGCAGATCGATGAAGAGTCCCCCCCCGTGGTCTCGGTAGGTGTCGACCCAACCACATAAAGCGACGTCCGCGTTGAGATCATCCGCAGAAAGTTCACCACAGGTATGTGTGCGTAACAAAAATACCTCGCTCGTTTTGCTTGTCACCGGTCACCAAGTCACCAAAATGACATCGACGTTACCGCGTGAAAATTTTATTTACCACCGCTCAAACCGACCTCACATAGCGAGGCATTTTAAGACAAACCGCACGCTTAGAAAAGCAGGAACACGCTATTATCATGGATCGTGCGGAATCGCCAAGGCAATTCATGCTAATCGTGAGACCGAGGAAAATCGCCTAGAGCCCCGATTTGTATGATTTGCAGCGTCACCTGATTCATATCCATTGGCGGAGACAGGGAGATCCTCTGGCACTCGCTGAGAGATCGCAACCAAATTAATTGTCGTCGGGCCAGCTGCCTGGTCCCTGCCTGTGTTTTCTGGATGGCGGTTTCCAGATCGATTTCATCGCGGAGCAGCATTGCGATCTGGCGGTATCCGACCGCCTGCATCGCCGTGCGTCCCAATGCCTCATATTTTTCGATCAAATGACGAACCTCTTCCACCCAGCCTCGCTGAAACATCTCTTTCACCCGTGCATTGATGCGACTGTGCAGGATTTCCCGCGGCCAGTCGAGTGCGATTACCCGCACCGACTCACGATCGGCCTGCAGATCAAAATGTGTTTGGCCGGCGAGAATCGATTGGCCGGTCTTCTGAAAGTACTCGAGCGCACGGATCACACGTCGCTGATCATGCGGATGGATCCGCTCGGCAGCTTGCGGGTCTTTTTTTCTAAGTTCCTCAAAAAGTTTTAAACTGCCCTGTGCATCTGCCTTGGCCTCGAGTTGTGACCGCAAATTCCAATCGGCTTGTGGACCATCGTCAAAACCGGTCAAGAGAGCCTTAAGATAGAGAGGTGTGCCTCCTACAAATAAAATTTTTCGGTTCTTCTTGCGAATCGATTCAATAGCCGCGTGTGCGCCGTTCAAATACTGAGAGATACTGAATTCCTGATCTGGCGTTACAAGATCGATCATATGGTGTTTTACAGCAGAACGCTCTTCGGCCGATGGCTTCGCGGTGCCGATATTCATCTCGCGGTACACGGCCATTGAATCCATTGAAATGATTTCCGCATTAATCTGCTGAGCCACCTGCACTCCCGCCGCTGATTTCCCAGATGCGGTAGGGCCGGTCAGAAAGCACACATCTTGAACGGGTGGAAATTGCATCGATGGTCTGCCATGCGGAAAAAGGCGATGAGCGGGATTGCCCAATCAGGATCCCCTGTTTCTCACTCGCCGACCGCCTCCAGGGATTCCTCGATCAGACAAGATAATTCATCCATCTGTTGCAGCGGTTCGACCAGCAACGGATCGACAAAAAATCGGACGCGTTTCACGTAGTCGTCAAATTGCTCCTGCGCTAGAGCACGAACCACTGGCGAGACCTGCCCCAGATTCTGATAACAGCCTTGCTTGGCGAAGAAAACGTCTAAATCAAATTCGACCTCGCGGGAAGAAGGCGGCGCGTCGAGCAGAATCTGAGAACCGGTCACGGTCACCCCGAGACGAGTAGCAACCCGCTCGGCCAGCTGATCGCCGACCGCAAGCAACCAAGCGTAGGGTCGGCCGGCCATCCGCCGATAAAGGTCAGCATCCTCAAATAGGCTGAATTGCTTTAAACGCTTATAAAGTCGCCGTCGGGGCCCGAACAAACCCTCGAACAGCGGCACCGCGAGCGTACCTTTCGCGGCGGACCGTAACTCGCGAATCATGGCTGTCTCGCTTGAGCGAAACAATGCATCTAAGTCCAAAGATTCATAGGTATAATAAAATCCTCGCTGCAACATCGCGGTTGCACCCCGCACTGCGTGGTGCCAATACACCTCACTAAACATTACATATCGGGCAAAAACCATCATCTCAGCGGCAGTCTTTCCTTTCTCACCGATCGCCAGCGCGGTCTGGTCGGCATTGAGGCAGAGACTTCCGATCAGCCGCTGCGCATCAAAGTTGCGACCGTATGGAACACCTGCATGCAGACTGTCGCGGGGCAAATAATCCATCTTATCGATATCGATTGGCCCTGAGAGCATACTGGCGAGTATCTGATAAGCCGATTCCTGAGATTCACCTGCCAGAAGTCGCGCCACATCGCGGGCATGAATATCCCAATCAGCAGCGAGCAACTCGGCGATCTCACTCTCCAGCAAAAAACTGCTTGCAAAAAACTCATGCCGAGGAACTCGCGGCAGTTGGATATCCTCAATAGCATGGCAAAAAGGCCAATGTCCCAAATCATGAAGCAGCGCGGTCACAATCAGTAACTCCGCATCACTTGCATCAATCCGCTCCGCAAACCGAGGATCGTGAGCAAGTCGTTTTAGATACAGCAAGGCAAGCCGGTAAACACCCAGAGAATGCTCAAATCGCGAATGATTGGCAGCCGGGTAGACCAGACTAACCAACCCCAGCTGACTGATTTGTTTGAGCCGCTGAAATTCAGCTGTGTCGATCAGTCGACAAATTCGTGGTGTCACCGGCACATCAAGCTCTGCAGGTATTCGAATCAGCGAGCTTTTCGCATCGAGAAGCCGAATCTCCGGGATATCTAAAATCTGCGGCATCGTTCATGCCCCCAGGAGCGGAAGTCCCATCAGCAGGCCGAGAAGAGCCGTACCCCCTGCATAGTATGTGAAGTGGAAGAATCCGCTCCCCAGATCCAGATCGAAGCAGGCAAATGCTGCTGTCGCACCCAACGCACCGAACGCGGGACCGAGAAAGGCCCATTTCCAAAATTCATTTTTCCATTCCGGAGGAACCAAAGTCGCGTAACCGAGCCAGCACAACACGTAAATAAAGCTGCAAATGGTCGCCCGAATCCATAACGCTCGTCCGTGGTAGGGCTCCAGATCGTCATTCTTGAGAAACCAGTATCCAGACACGACAAACGGCGGCGCTAATAAGAGTACACCGGCTGCGGCAATCACTCGGCGCATCTCCACAGACGCGTTGCCCCGTAGGATGAGCGCGACCAGTGGCAGGGCGACAACTCCTACCCCGATCACAATCCACGTTCCTTTTCCAATTTGTATTTTCTCACGAGCGACCGGTTTGAGGACCAATTCGCCCGACTTGCCTCGCGGTCCCTGCCGAGTCTCCTCCGCCGAGTGAACCTTGACCTCCTCCTCTTTCAGCGGCACTCGGAGGATCGTCTTGCATTTGGGACAGGGGCCCTTTTTACCAGCAAATTTGTCACTGACCTTGAACCGCTGAAGACAATTCTGGCAAACAACAATGATCGACATATTATTCAGCCGCAAAGATGCGATTTAGTGAGTCACCCTTATCCAAGCATCCGGCAGTCTCCCCGCACGGCCCGAGGGTTTCAACCAATGCCGGCTATAGCGAATCAGAAAGATCATCCTCGGTCAACATCGTGAACCCCTTGCTCCCCAGTGTCTCTTGCGCCATCTCGATATTGTCGACCATCAAGGCCACTGCATCTCGATCCAGAATCGGGTAGGCCTGAACAATGTTGACCTCCGCCTGCAGCAAGGCCGTGCAAATCCGAAGCAACGGTTGAGGTTCCTGGGGAAGCATTACGCCGATTAAGTCGCTTTCGATCATTGCCAATCCGGCACGCTCGAGTATCTCACGACCCTGTTCCGGTCGGCTCAACAAGAATCGTACGAAAGCACATTCCGAAGAGTCGCTGATCGAGAGCGCACAAATCCGGACATTGCTGCCCTCAAAACGTCGGACAACTTCAAGAAGCTGGCCGACCCGATTTTCCAGAAAAACCGTGAATTGGCGGATTGCCGGATAATCGCGACCACGCATGGTGGAAAACTCTGTTCCGGCGCCTTCTCCGGTGCTCATAGATTCGACTAAGCTGTTAGCGGATTTGGAATTGGATCGCTCCGAACTCGCCGCTCGGACCGGTACTATAGAGAATCAGACAACGAGCGTCAACAAACCGAAGCAGGCACATGATCAACCAACATGAGACCAAAATTCGCGTCCGCTACAGCGAGACCGATGCCATGGGGCGTTTGCACCACGCAAATTACCTTGACTATTTCGAAATCGGTCGGACCGAACAATTGCGGGCTTTGGGGCAGACATACCGCGAATTTGAAGCATCCGGACTGTTTCTGGTCGTCACTAAGATCGCTGTGCAGTACCATCGGGGTGCCAAATATGACGACCTGCTACAACTAAAAACGCGGACGATGCGTGTCACACTTGTTCGGATCGATCACGAATACGAGCTGTTCCACGACGATTTATTGATCGCCAAGGCGGCCAGCACACTGGCGTGTGTCGATCGTGGCGGCCAAGTGCAGCGGATTCCGGACTGGCTTTTGATTGAGCCAGATGATGCGAAACAGACGCACGATAAGCGTTCGGCAAGCGCGGACGATTAGAACCGATATTCCAGACCCAGATTCAAGCCTTGGGCCCAGAATGCCGCATCGGCAAAAAGAGGTCTCGGATCACGAGGGCCGGATGGAGTCGGTGGCGAAGGATCAAAGGGATTACTCGAAGGTAGGTAATTCGGGTTCACACTAAAATCAATCTGTTCCCCCGGCCGGGCTACACGCATCCAATAAACTAAGGAATAGCCCAGCGTCAATGTCAAACGGTCCTTTATCCTGTAACCGAATCGGGCATCAACTTGAGGCAAGATCGAAAACTCATCACGTGTGAAAGTGCCGATATTGGTGCCTGATAATGCCAACAGCCCACCCGACTCGATGATGGGGGTCCCACCGCTGGTCGTGGCACGCGTGCTACCGTCAATACGGGTTCTTTGACGCACACTGCCGAATGCAATCCGGGGCTGCAGCGCAAAAGACCAACGGCAGTGATGATGCATATAATTTAGCCCGATCTCTGCTCCATTGAAGTCATTTGTTGTGCGGAAATGATCTTCAACATCAAATCGGGTGCTGCGACTGGGGATTGTAACATCCTCATAGATTGAAAGTCGTTCCTGAAGCCTTGCATAACGATAACCGCAAGTGAAATCGAGCCGGATGTCACCGGAGGGCAGGAATTGGAAAGACGCAGGCATGTTACGACAGGGTCTAGCGCGAGCGGGGCGTAAAGCCCCCAACTGCCACCGCCACGCAATACCAGCGGTGTAAAGGTCACTATTCGCCTCGACAGCAACTCCTCCCGATCTGGACGGAACATCTGTCGTGGCGACGATCTCCGCGTTCTGTGATGCCGTGGCGGTATCGAAAAACGGACGAGCAATCAAAGGGCTACCGTTCGAGGTGATTGAAAATCGCTCGTCGGGCCCATTCAAAGCGACTAAATCGCCGACGATCCCCTCGGTATGTTCCGTGTTCCACCAGTGGCCGAATCGAACTCTACCGCCGAACCCGGGTGTTCGGAACAGGGTGTTGGTCGGAAACAAAATGCGAGTCGAAGTAGCATCAACCCTTCCCCCGTCGGAAAAATTACTGGTCGTGATTAGTGGGGGTGTGTTTTTCATGCCCTTGATCCACCAATGCAGATATTCCGCGTTAACCCACCAAGCCTCGGGCGGCCCGACTGGAGACGCGATCATAGCCACCGGATTGAGCATCGACTGCGGATACTCTTGCGTGGTCTCGAACGATTGCAGCTCGATGTCTCCGACCGGGAGACTCGCCCCAACTTGCGGTGGCGGTGTGACCAATTGACCCGGCACCCGCTGATAGGCGGGTCGACGTTCAGCATCGCTGCGACGCGGATTAATCCGTTGACGGGGCCAATTATCCAGCAGGTCGATCGTCGAATTAGGATTTTGATCGGCTCCCAATACGCTCGACGCGACCAGCAGCATCGCAGCCGCGAGCAGATGCATTCCTAGTGGCGTTGTCGACATCGAAGACTTCCATGAGTCGGTGGTTCTGGCAGCCGTACGGTCTGAATATCGAACCGTTAGAACCGGAATATCCCGAAAAACCGCTATGGTCGGAAAAAATTGCCCAGACACCCTACTTTTACTCTGGGTCACGCCGATCCGATCGGTAGCGTTAGCTCACGGCATTACCGAGCGTGCAGTGTTGCGGGCCTGAATCCGAGAGAGCTCCGTCAGAGTGCGGACTATTTCTGTCGGATCCTGCGTCTGCTCGTAAATGCTTCGCTGTCGCTCGGACCAGCTTGGTCGTGACGCGATGTCAAGGCAGGCTTCCAGGTAGTCTTTGCAGTCTAGTGCCTCGGCCTCCGGTCGCAATCGCCGTACCAGCTGACCGATACGCTCTTTCGCAGAAAAAGATTCATAGGTGTAGGTGTCCACTAACCGCGCGTTGAGTCCATAGCGACACGCTCGCCATTTATTCTGAAGCACCATCATCGGATGACAATCGTGCTGATATGCTCCCTGATCAATGTCGTCAGACAAAGCTTTGACCAGACACTGAATGAGCGAGGTGATGGCCAGTGTGTCCTGAAGATTACCGGGCATATCACAAACACGCACTTCGACGGTGCCAAAGTTATGGTGGGGGCGGACATCCCACCAGATTTCTCGAATCGTATTGATAAAACCCGTATCTACCATATGGTTCACAAGCCACACATACTCACTCCAATTACGCATCAAAGTCGGCAAGCCTGCGGTCGGCAAGCCCTCCATAATCTTCGAGCGATAAGACGCCAGACCCGTATCGCGCTGCTCCCAGAAGGGACTACTGCAACTAAGCGCTAGAATCGTGGGCAAGTGATGCATGATCCGATCGCAGACCATCACTGCTTTATCCCCCGTATCGACGCCCACATGGACATGCAGACCGAAGGTGACTAATCGGCGGGCCATGTCTTGGAGCAAATCAACCAGCCTTTGATAGCGCTCGTCCTCGGTGACCTGTTGTTCATCCCAACGGGAAAAAGGATGAGTTGCCCCCCACCACAGTCGCAAACCCATCTGATCGGCGACCGATTCGACCACCGCAATTTGCCTCTTCAGTGATTCCTCTGCATCGGCCACCGTATGACAAACATCGGTATTCACCTCCAACACGCACTGCATAAGCTCGGGTTTGATCTGCCCATCTTCTCCGGTGGAGTGGAGATTTTTCATCAAGGCACTCAGCGAGCTACTGAGTTCCATCGTTTTTTCATCAACGAGACCAAGCTCCACCTCGACGCCGATCGTGTGGGCGTCGTTCCCCCGGAATTCAATTTTGCTCATTTCGTCAGCCCCCCTGCCACCGATTGGCAGTCATCGATTTTGTTCGGATCGAACCATCGCACAGCACTTCTAGCTAGAATTTTGGCAGCCAACACGATCACCTCTTCGGCAATGTCAAAATTTGAAGCATGCAAATGCGTTTGTCGGTCTTCCGTCGCTGTTCCCAAACGGAACATGGCCCCCGGAACGTGACTTAAATAGACTGAAAAATCTTCGCTGCCCATGCTAGAGCGCGAAATCACTTCGACATTGCTTGGATCCAATACGTCTATCGCTGCACTGCGAAGTATCTGATTCAGGCTCGGATCGTTTACAACGGAATCGATCTCGGTCTTGATCTCCAAATCGATTGCTACTCCAGTCGTGGCACTGACTCCTCGACAAAGGTCCGTAAGTTTTTTTTGGACCCGCTTTCGCACCTTGCCACAGAGAGTTCGCAATGTACCCCTAAGTTCCACCGAATGGGGGATGACATTGGAATTAGATCCGCCCGAGATACGTCCGAAGGTGACAACAACCGAATCCTGGCTGTCGGTGGTCCGCGGAACGTTAAGGTAAATCGATTGAACTAACTGGGCCGCGGCACTCAGCGGATCGACGGCTTCATGAGGTCGTGCCGCGTGACCGCCGACACCGCGTAATTGCACGCGAATCTCATCGCAATTAGCGGTGCTTACTCCATCACGCAATCCGATCGATCCGACCTGGCGACTAGGGTCCACGTGCATGCCCAAAATAGCCTCTACATCTTCGAGAGCCCCGAACTGGACCATTTCTTTCGCTCCAACCGCCGTCTCTTCTGCCGGTTGAAAAATCCCTCGCACCGAAACCGGCCAGGGCAGCCTGCCCTGCTGCATAATTTGCTGTAGCCCCTCGAGTGCTCCGACCAATATTGCGCAGTGTGCATCATGCCCGCAGGCGTGCATTACCCCTGTGTGTTGGCTGCGGTAGGCAACGCTTTTCTCATCTTGAATTTGCAGCGCATCCAAATCTGCGCGAAGAGCCATTCGAGGCAATGGAACGCTTCCGATATCGGCGACTATTCCACGTTTGTCTGCAGGAACATGGCAAGCACAACCCATATCCTTAAGAAGGTCTACCAAATAGGCGGTTGTTTGAAATTCCTGCCCACTTGTCTCCGGATATTGGTGGAGGTGACGGCGCAACTTAATAAGGGAATCACCGCGACTCTCAATGGCCTGATCCAAATATTCTTGCCACATCGTATCCATCCCGCGGATTCTTTAAGTGCTTCTAACAAAACAGAGTGGCATGAACTGTGATGGGTGTCGCGTTCATCCCTGCGTATGTGATCCCTGCCTGAAAGATTCTACCATGCGGGATCGACCCCGTCATTTGGCCCGTTTTAAATGCGGGTGAAACTCGCAATCTGCAAATTCAAGCCTTCAAAGCTAGTCATCCACCGATACACGATCATCTTGATCCGCAGTGCGATTCAGTAGTCGACCCCAAATGATATAATGCAGAAAAAGAAAGCCACCGAGGGCCAAAACAAGAAGCAAAATTACTGGATTTCCACCACTGCAACCCACGATAAGTACAGCAAGCGATCCCAGTCCAAGCACGGCGAACAGAACCGCTAAACCGTTGCTGAGTTTCCCTTGACGTTTTCGCTCACTTTTCGACGACTGCCCAAGTGGACGCCGGGGCATATCAATCTCCGGCGCATACGGCGGATGATCTTCAGTGTCCATCTTTTGCGCGTCGGTCATTCAACGAATTCGGGATCAATTTTTTCGGGGATGACACCCGCATCAAAGCCGCGTTGCAGCAGCTTCTTTACCGCTTCGCGTCCCCGCTCGCCGAAATCAAGTGTCCAGTCATTGACATACATCCCGACGAAGGTGTCCGCCTTTGCACGATCAAGATCACGACCATATTGAAGCGCGTACTCTAAAGCGTCGTTGCGGTGATCCAGCCCGTATTGGATACTCGCTTTCAGCAATCGATTGACATCCGAGATTACTTCCGATCCCAAATCTTTACGGACCGCATTCGCACCGAGAGGCAAAGGAAGCTGGGTTTCCTCGTACCACCACTGCCCCATATCGACAAGCATGTGCAAATTTTGCTCTGCGTACGTCAACTGTCCCTCATGAATGATGAGTCCCGCATCAACTGGTTTGCCCTGAAAATGACCGGCCGAGACGCAAGCTATAATTTCGTCAAAGGGTACCACCACGTAGCTGAAATCTTTATCGAGGCACAATCGTAACGACAAATAGGCCGTGGTCAAAGTTCCCGGAACGGCGATGGTCTTCTCTCGCAACTCCTCGAGCGTCATTTCCGTGGGAGCCACCACCATCGGTCCGTAGCGATCGCCCATGCTGGCACCGCAGGGACAGAGCATGTAAAGCTCTGTGAGATGCGCGTAACCGTGCAGACTGACTGCTGTCAGCTCCAATTCGCCCGAAAAAGCTCGTCGATTGAGTGTTTCGATGTCGACCAGCTCATGCTCAAAATCATAATCCCCCGTATCTATTTTGTCTCGCGCAAGGGCATAAAACATAAAGGCATCATCGGGATCAGGGCTATGCCCCACTCGGATACGATGGCGAGTGCTTGTCACTGGGTACCTCTTTCTCTCTATGCAGCAACGGAAGGATTGCACGCTGGATTATTCATTGTGGCTGATCTCGATAAGGGGTCAACCAACGTGGAACTAAATTTTTCTATTGATTTTTAGTCGCCAGGTATGACAAAAGAACCGCAGAGAGCGACATAAGACCCCCTTTGCCTGTTGCACTGCCTCGGTCATTATGGTGGTCTACCTACCGCAGCACCGAGCAGAATACGGGCGTTAAACCCTTATGGAACTTGAAGGCACTCAGATTCTCGACACGTTTGCCGAAGCCTTTGACATGCGTTATGTGCGGCTGATAATCACTGCACACGACGACTATTGGCTCGAGGCAGCGTTGCGGGAGTTCACAGGATACAGCGCTTCGGTGATTGCCTGTGACGCAGAGACCGGTGTAGAGCAGTTTCTGGACCCTTCCGAAACACCCGACGGCCGGTGTGGAGCAAGTGTATTGGTTTTCGGATTTTCCGGGAAAGCACTTGCGAAAGCCGTACCTAATCGCACCGGACAGTGCCTGATGACATGCCCGACCACTGCCGTTTATGACGGCCTTGAGAACGCAGAAGATAAAATACCCCTCGGGAAGCACATCCGTTTCTTCGGCGATGGTTTTCAAAAGAGTAAAAAAATATTCGATCGACGCTATTGGCGGATTCCCGTCATGGATGGGGAATTTTTGGTTGAAGATCGCTTGGGCCTCGGACGGGGGGTCGCCGGCGGCAACATAATCCTCCAGGCTGTGGACCTTGAATCAGCACTCGCGGCTGCCCGGCGTGGAACGCAAGCCGTGGCAGCGGCAATGGGCGTGATTGCCCCTTTTCCGGGTGGGGTCGCTCGGAGTGGCAGTAAGGTTGGTTCGATTTACAAACAGTTGCCCGCGAGCACCGCAGATGCATACTGTCCGACGGTTCGCAGTCGAACCGAAACCGCGCTGCTTCCAGAGGCAAACTTTGCTCTGGAGATCGTGATCGATGGCGTTGGACCGGATGCTGTTGGCACAGCAATGGCAGGGGCGATGACCGCTGCAGCAGGAGAAAACATCGTGGCGATCGGTGCGGGAAATTACGGCGGAAAACTCGGCAAACATCAGTTCGCGCTTCGTGAACTCGTGGCCGGCACATCTGCGGGCTGACCAAACGTGCGATTACGAGGAAACCGAAGAAATCGCCCCCCCGCCCTTTATGTCAGTCTTCTCCAGTTTCATCGGTGCGAATCGAAGTCGCTGCATCACCCGGAAAATCGTCCGGAATTGGAAGGGTAACGTCGCCGGTGGCCGCCCATTCTGCACCTCGGACTAACGCCGTTGCAAAGCCCGCGCACTGCATCGCCGCATCATCATGCCCCATCGGCGTGTGAAAAACGCGACCATCACCGTAACGTACCGTAATCAACATGGGCACGTGATTACCGCTGCCTCCCTGTTCCTTGGCTGAATAAGCGGTGGCTAAAACCTGCATATTTTCAGCCGGTCCGCGCAAATAATCATATAATTCATCACGCGCGTGCATCCATGTCTTCGGCATCCCGCGTGTGATCGGATGTTGCCGATCGCGGACCACAATCGGAAACGCGTGCTGAGGGCCATGGCTGCCGGTGGGTCCAGCCGAGGTATCCCTCCTCTCCTGCCCATTTGCATCAAAGTAGACATAAGGCCCCGAAGCCGGCGTTCGGCCGCCCCACCCCCCCACTCCGATGATCTTGTTGTAGGCATCCCAATCTCCGAACGAGTTATCGGCGGCATGGACGACCACGAAACCGCCGCCTTTTCTAATATACTTTTCAAAATTTGCTCGTGTGACTTCCGGCCAGGGTGCCGCACCATATCCGAAATTTGAAAGCACCGCATCGTAGTTGGAAAAATCCGGTTTAAAATCAGGGTCCATCTGTGGCGACTTCGTGGCATAAGTCTTGAAGCCCGGAAGCGCGTACTGCTCGGCCAACACCCCGCCGTTACTTGTGAATCGAGTCCGTTTGATGTCCACCTTAAAGCGACCGGACTGCTCAAGATATTTCTTCATCATGGCTGTCGTTCGAGGCCAAGTGCCGTGATTGTTCTGTCCATCCACAATCAAAAGCCGGATTTTGTCCGACGATATTTCTTTCGCATCGGCAAAAACTGCAGTCCCAACGACGGTTAGTGAAAGCAAAAAAAGCAAGCGAATGCATTCTCGCGAAACTGTCGTGGGCAAAGAAATTTTGTATTGCATGAACAGGCGTCCTCGGGAGGCTGTAGATTTATTTGGAGGGCTGATTTCAGACCGGACGGAAGCCATTGTAAATCGCCCACACATGCCGGCAACCGTCGGAGGCCATCATGTACCGGGCAATCTATCAAAAAATCGGCCCATTACTTCATAGTATTCCGGTGGAGATTGCTCGTTATGGCCTCCACCCGGCTTCACGAAAATTTCTTTCTGCTCTCCCTCCACTCCAGAAGCAGCAGCAAACAACCTGCGACCCAGCTCAATAGGCACGATTTCATCGTTTGTGCCGTGATACTGCAGCAACGGCCCGTCATAGGCAACGATTTTATCAATGGAATCGAACCGCGATCGCAACAACCAACGCGTTGGAAAAAATGGAAAACGGACCCGCGCTACGTCCGCCAAATCGGTAAAAGTACTCTCCAGAATAAGCCCGCGAGCACCATCCTTCGCGGCCAAATCAACAGCAACCGCTCCACCGAGTGATCGGCCGAGAAGCACAATTTGCGATTCTTTGATGCCGGCTTGCCTTGCAAGTTCGCCGCGGGCCGCACGTGCATCGGCCAGCACCCCGTGCTCGGTAGGCTTGCCCTCACTTCGCCCATATCCACGATAATCAAATAAGAAAACACTCGCTCCGAGGTTCATCAATTGCCGCGCGACGCCTAGCCGACCTGTGATATTACCGGCATTACCGTGGCAATGGAGGATGTGGACACGGGGATCGGGATGCGGAAAATACCAGGCATGCAACCCAGTTCCATCGGCGGAACAAAATATCACCTCTTCAAAATCGATCCTGCCGGGTCGCCAGGCGTCGCTGCCGTCATATTTACGCGGATGGAAAATGAGATACTCTTCGAAAACCGCCACTATGCACACTACTCCAACCGTCACCAGCACCAAGAGACGTCCGAACGGCCAAAGCACGTCAACGATACGGCGAAGAGAATTTAAAGAAATGATTCGGGTGACCTGAT
>CEVF01034049.1_pt1 | contig 22458 bp, 16 predicted proteins | sample 356441 | NCBI WGS metagenome assembly CEVF01 (sample SAMEA2622765, study PRJEB7988) | marine metagenome | biome: marine biome (ENVO:00000447); feature: surface water layer (ENVO:00002042); material: "saline water (ENVO:00002010), including plankton (ENVO:xxxxxxxx)" | depth 5 m | reverse complement strand
GACGTCTTATGGCGATTGTCAAGCATTTTGTTAGGTCGGAAATGCCCGCTGAATTTTTTCGGTCGGTTCTTTCTTTGCGCTGATTTGTGCGGCGCTGGTTGATACACGCACCAGCGCGACGTCAGCTATGCATCCGTGGCAGCGTCCCAGGCTGCTCGAGAATTGAACTTTCGGCGATCGCCAGCGAACGTAACCTCGAGGTAACCGACTCGGCCGGTGCAAACGTACGTGCTAATTTCAGGTAGGTCATGTGATGTCGAGCTTCGGACTGAAACAGATCGCCATAAAATTTCCGGAGCTCGGAATCTTCAATGTGATCCCGAAGTACGGCAAACCGCTCGCAGGAACGTGCTTCGATTAAACCGGCAATGAGAAGCCGATCTACTGCACGGTCCGGTTCGTCCGACCGAACTAATTTATTGAGTTCTTTGCCATAAGCCGCCGGTTGCTGGCGACCAAACCGAATACCCCGCTGCGCAAGCAGCACACGTACCTGCTCGAAGTGCTCGAGTTCTTCTGCGATAATGAGTGTCATCTCCCGGCAAAGATCAATGTGAGTATCGTAGGCACACAACAGATTCATCGCAGTGCGAGCTGCTTTTTTTTCGCAATGCGCATGATCAATTAGCACCTCCTCAAGGTTCTCCGTAACCTGCTGCACCCATCGCATGGATGTTTTTGATTTGAGTCCCAACATCCGTCTTCGCGCTTTCAACTTTGCCGCTATGATGCGCATGCCCAAATTACTGCGAGTGAACCTAAATTTACCAAGTGCAACGGCGAGTTCAATCCGCATTTTCCGTCTTGTATTGCAACTAAGATGATTTTTAAGTCGCTACGGGGAATTCGAGCAGTGGATCGTGCCGTTCTCCCACCATTTTTTCGGTCTTGGCAGAACAAGCATGGAATCACCCATACCCGCTTTGGAAATTGTTGCCCATCGGGGTGCTTCATTTGATGCACCAGAAAACACGCTGGCAGCAGTCGCCCTGGCATGGCAACAGCAGTCCGATGCAGTTGAGATCGATGTGCGGGTGACCAAGGATCAGAAAATTGTGGCCATGCATGACGCCGACACGCAGCGCACATGTGATGGTAGCTTGGTGGTTGCAGATACAACTTACGCGGAAATCCAAAAATTGGATGCCTGTAACGGGAAAGGTAAGAAATATGCTGGAGAGCGCGTTCCGCTGCTGGCAGAAATTCTAGCAACTATCCCACCTTCCGGGCAATTATTTGTCGAGGTGAAATGCGGTGACGAAATAATCAATCCCCTTGTCGACCAACTTACTCAGCATGCAGACCGGCAATCACAAGTGGTGCTGATTGGTTTTAACTCACCGTTGCTAGCGAAAATAAAAATCGAGTTGCCACGGGTTGCCGCTCTGTTGTGTGCTGCGTTACCTGATAAAAAATCAACCATTTGGGGCCGTAGGGATACCGAGAATTTGGTGACGACGGCAAAACAAATGAATTTCGATGGGGTCGACTTGGACGCGCGGGCGATGATCAGTCGCGATGCGGTAGACCGATTGCGAGACGAAAAATTACGCTGTTATTTCTGGACCGTCGATGAGCCGGTTCGGGCACGCGACCTCGCCCGATGCGGGGTGGATGGCGTTACTACCAATCGGCCCGGGTGGCTCAAGTCGGAACTAGAGCGAGATTCGCCGATGGGCGACGGAAAGAGCCCCTAGCCCTCCCCGTTTACGCCAGCCACTTGTTTAAACTATTATGAAACAGCTCGTGGACCTTTGGTATCCCCAGTGGTGGAGCAGAACCTCTGATACGAGCGAATATCCGCTATTTTGCACAACAATGAACCGAGAATTGTCAGCATGAAACATCAACAACTACAACAAGTCGGAGGCCTTTCGCTACTATTTTTAGCCTTCCTGCTCATCGTGATCGCCGCATGGACCAGCAAAGAAAAATCGCACCCATCGGAAACTCCTCCCATTCTGGGCTCATGGACCTGGTATGGCGGAACTATGCAGGTCAAAGATGACGGGACGTGCCATTGGCAAGGTGCTGACCATGAGGAGCATGGCACGTGGACCAAGGCAGAGGGTTATTTCTTTGATTGGGGCGAGAAGGGGAACGACTACAACTACCTCTCAGTTAATGCGACCGGACAACTCTCCGGTCGATTCATCAAATGGGGTGGCGAACTGCGAGGCACACGACCTGAGAGGATGACAGAAAAATAGAACCATACTGTGTTGCACTCTCGAAGATTCTGTCTCGAATCCGCCGTATCGAGCATCTCTTTTCTGCAAACGGGAGGTAATTTGAACTATACTCGAACCGGACTGATATGGGTGGATTTCAACGTGCGGGGTCGTGGAATGGTTGAAGGGAATGCGGCATCGTATCGGAGACGGGGCCATACTGATGCGAATCAGCAACCGATCCCAGCTCTAGGGAATCAAACGGAAAAACGATCGCCATTCTCGGAGCGTTTGTCACCCTTGCGGATGAAGGTACTCTGCGCACCATTTTGCGTTATGTGGTTTTTTATGGCGCTGGTCGGTTGTCGGAAAGAAAGTGGGGATATCGAGCAACCTGCACCAGTGACCGTGATGCACCCCATGATGCAGGATGTCACTCTGTACGAATATTTCACCGGGCAAGTCGAGGCGATCGATTCGGTCGATGTACGGAGTCGTGTTTCGGGTTACCTCGACCAGATACGTTTCGAAAGTGGCTCGGAAGTCCGCAAAGATGAGGTGCTATTCATCGTCGACCAACGACCTTTTCAGGCGAAGGTGGATCAGCAGAGTGCAAACCTCGAACAAGCGAAGGCCCAACAGAAGTTGGCGCACATTCAATACAAAAGGGACATCGGATTGCAAAAAACCGACCCGGGTGCGATCGCTCAGGTCACCATTGATCGATCGATTGCGAACGTCGGTGTCCAAGATGCAAATGTATTGCAATCTCAAGCACAACTCGAGGAAGCCCAACTCGACTTGGATTATTGCACGATCAGTTCGCCCATCGCAGGGCAGGTTAGCCGCAACTACGTTTCGATCGGAAATCTAATCACTGGCGGGACCGCCCAAGCGACGCTGCTCACCACCGTGGTTTCGGTTGATCCGATATACGCCTACTTCTATGTCGACGAACATACCATCGACCGCGTGCAAAAATCGATTCGGGACGGCGAACGTCCTCCGGTCAATTCAAAAAAAATTCCGGTAGAACTCGGCCTCAATATTGATGGGGACAAATATCCCCACAAGGGCTTGGTTGATTTCAGTGACAATCAGTTCAGCACTGATACCGGCACGCTGCAGGTACGCGGACTATTCAAGAATCCGAAGCCTGAAACCGGCACGCGTGTTCTGGTGCCGGGACAATTTGTCAAACTCCGCGTTCCGGTCTCGCAAGGACCGCACATGTTGATCAAAAGCCAGGCCATCGGACAAGACATTGTGGGAACATATGTGGTCGCTGTGGATGAAAACAATGTCGCCAATTACCGATATATCGAAATCGGCCCTGAAGTAGGAGGTATGACAGTCATCGAAAACGGGCTAGCCACCACCGATCGGGTGGTGATTGCCGGACAGCATAATGCAGCGCCCGGTACCAAAGTCAGCGCCCGACAGGCAGATGCTGCATCAAAACAATCGCCAAAATCCGACTCCATCCAGACCTCCGGCAACGGAGGGTAGGGGATTGATTCCACATCGGTTCCACGCAGTCACCCCGCGGGCCATAATGTCCACCAATTCCTGAGGATGCCTCACTACCATGTTGTCGCGATTTTTCATCGAGCGGCCCATTTTTGCGAATGTGATCGCTATCGTCACGATTATTCTGGGCATCGTAACGCTGATCAGGTTGCCCGTTGAGCAATATCCGCAAATCACCCCACCTACCGTGCAGGTGGTCACTACCTACCCGGGGGCGAATGCGACTGTTTTATCGGAAACCGTGGCTCAACCGATTGAACAACAGGTCAACGGTGTGGAAAACATGCTCTACATGTCGAGTACATGTGCGAGCAATGGGACGTACACCCTTACCGTGACGTTCGACATCGGCACCGATCTGGACACCGCGCAAATCCTGGTGGAAAATCGAGTAGCAATCGCAGAACCTCAACTGCCACAAGAGGTGAAGCAACAGGGCGTGGTAACTCAAAAACAATCGACCGATATCGTATTGATTGTTGCACTCACGTCCCCCGACGGATCAATCAGTCCGCTCGCACTAAGCAATTATGCCACGGTGCGGATTAAAGAGGAGCTTTCGCGGATTGATGGGGTCGGAAGCATCACCGTCTTCGGCAGCGGCGACTATTCGATGCGGATCTGGCTCAATCCGGGCGCTCTAAAGGCGCGTGATTTAACCGTGCAGGATGTGCTGAAGGCGGTTCAGGCTCAGAATGTGCAGGTTGCCGCAGGTCAACTCGGTGCGCCTCCGGCCCCGCCGAATACGGAATTCGAATTAACGCTTAACGTGAGGGGGCGGCTCACGGATGTGAGCGAATTTGAAAGTATTATCCTCAAAACGGGAGATAATGGTGATTTGATTTATCTCCGCGATGTGGGACGCGTCGAACTTGGGAGTAAAGACTACAGTGTTTACTGTGAAAAAGGTGGCCTCCCCAGTGCGGGTGTAGCAGTATACCAGTTGCCGGGTGCTAATGCCCTGGACCTTGCGGAGACCATCCAGGCAAAAATGGTGGAGCTCTCCAAACGTTTTCCGACAGGTCTGGTTTACGATATTCCGTTTAACACCACTAAATTTGTAAAAGCTTCTATCGATGAGGTGTATCGAACGTTATTCGAGGCCGGCTTTCTTGTTTTGGTGGTGATTCTGGTGTTCTTGCAGGATTGGCGGGCAGTCATGGTTCCTGCAACGACCGTACCGGTCACCATTATCGGGGCTTTCGCATTTTTCGCGGTGTTCGGATTCACCGTGAACATGCTCACCCTGTTTGGACTCATTCTCGCGATCGGTCTTGTGGTCGATGATGCGATTATTATTGTAGAAAATGCAGCCCATCATGTCAGTAAAGGAGAGGATCCCAAGAATGCCACCATCCGAGCAATGGATGAATTGTTCGGACCGATTATTGCAACCAGTTTGGTACTGATGGCAGTCTTTCTGCCCTCCACCTTTCTGGATGGCATCGTCGGGCAGATGTACCGGCAATTCGCGCTGACGATCGCCGCCACTGCGGTTATCAGCACAATTAACGCCGTAACGCTGAAACCGGCCCAGTGTGCAGTCTATCTGCGGCCGCCAAAGAAACCGGGGATCTTCGCTCGCACGTTCAACCGTTGTTACGATCGCTGCGAGGAAATGTACTTCGCCTTGATTCGCAGACTCGTGCGTTGGGTCTACGTCACCATGTTTGGTTTTTTGACGCTCGTGGTCCTCACCGCATGGTGGTTCCAATCGATGCCTACCGGTTTTCTTCCCATTGAAGATCAGGGCTATCTGCTTGTGTCAGTAGAGTTACCAGCCGCAGCCTCGCTGCAGCGCACCCACACGGTGACCAGTGAATTGGAAAGCATGATCGGAAAATTGCCCGGCGTCGACGACACTGTAATCATTGGCGGGCGATCGCTTCTGGATAATACGGGTTCCTCGAATAACGCAATTATCTATATCATTCTCAAAGACTGGTCCGAGAGAACGACCGATGAGACCTCTCTACTGGGTATCTTCAATAACCTGGAGGCTATCTTTAAAAATTATCAACCTGCCAAAGTGTTTGCCCTCCCGCCACCCTCCATCCCAGGCCTGGGCATCAGTGGCGGCTTCAGCCTCGAACTCCTATCGCAGTCGGGAGACGATATCCAAAGTGAACTTGAATCTCTGGAAAGCGCGGTCGTGGAAATCACGAAAGGCGGTGAGCATGAACCCTCGGTGGCGATGATTCAAACCGCATTCAAAGCGGGTGTCCCACAGATGGAGATTGTTGTTGATCGACAAAAAGCAGCCACCCTTGACCTTGAATTGAATGATGTTTTCCAGACCATGCAAGGATATTTGGGAACATTTTATGCCAATGATTTCAACAAGTTCAATTACACTTATCAGGTCCGCATCCAGGCGGACAATCAATTTCGCAATTCAATTCAGGAACTCAAGCGTTTGGAGGTTCGCAATCGCAAAGGCGATATGGTTCCACTGGGCACGTTGATTGACCTCAAACGCACGTACGGTCCGCAAGTCGTGAGTCGCTACAATCTCTACCCGGCGGCCCTGTTAGTCGGTCAGGCAAGTCCCGGATACAGCTCGGGAGAGGCCATGGACGCGATGCAACGCTTGGCGGAAAAGCACCTCCCTTTCGGTAGCGATTACGCCTGGACTGCGGTTTCCTACCAGCAAGCCAATATGGGCAGTCAGCCGATTATCGTCTTTGTGTTGGCAGTGGTGATGGTTTACCTTGTACTCGCCGCACAATACGAAAGCTGGGCCAGCCCCACGGCCGTTATACTGGTTGTTCCGATCGCACTTTTGGGTTCAGCAGCCGCGATCTATGTCCTGCCGTTCGGCATCGATATCTATGCGCAAATCGGACTGATCCTCGTCATTGCCCTGGCCAGTAAAAACGCCATTTTAATTGTTGAGTTTGCGAGGGAAATCCGTCAAAAGGGCAAATCGATCACTGATGCTGCTGCAGAAGCAGCACGGCTTCGTTTCCGACCGATCTTGATGACGAGCTTCGCATTTATCCTGGGAATGCTACCCTTGGTCATCGCGGACGGCGCTGGTGCGTCAAGTCGGATCTCGCTGGGAGCCACCGTGCTCGGTGGCATGGTCACGTCGACATTTTTAGCCGTGTTGTTCGTGCCGACCTTTTTTGTGGTTGTTCAGAGCATGAGCGAGTGGTGGGCAGCACGGAAGCAGTCAACGGGCAAACAGCCACCTGCAGCTTCCTAATCAGCGACATGCCGCCGGATTTACCGATTCAACTGCCAAATCGCAACGTTGAGCACCGACGCGAAAGAAACCCATAGAAGGTAGGGAACCAGCATTGAAGCCGCCCAGCGAGAAAGAGGCCAAAAGGCCCGGATAGTCATAAAAATTGCCAGCCACAAAAAAAAGACTTCGACCATCGACCATGACGGCTTTTGCATCCCGAAGAACAACACACTCCAAAAGCTGTTGAGAATCAACTGGACCGCGAACCAGACCAGCGGAATCGTTGATTTTTTCCGATCCTCATTCCGCCAGATGAGCCAAGCTGCGATGGCCATCATCGCATAAAGTAGTGACCACACCGGACCGAACACCCAGTCGGGTGGTGTCCAGGACGGTTTAGCGATCCCCGAATACCAAGTGGGAATCTGCGGCATGGTAGCCAAGTTTCCAAGCAACGCTGCGCCGTAACATATCGCGACCGAAACGATGAGACCAATCGCTTGCGCCCGTGACGACCTCTGCTTTGGGGCCATATCCCGCGTCATCAAGTTTCGCCTGCCTAAGAACAACGCGGCGTCTAATCCGCTTTCAACTCACCCTCGATCACGCCAACAAGCACGGGATCATCTGGCTTTGTCTGCGGTTCGAACCGATGCGCCAACTTGCCATCTCGGTTAATGAGGAATTTCTCGAAGTTCCATGAAACGTTCCCCGCGCCTTTTGGCTTTGCGTCGAGTCGAGTGAGTAACTGATAAAGCGGGCAGGCATCCTCACCATTGACGTCAACCTTTTCAAAAAGATCGAAGGTGACACCATAATTCGAAGAGCAAAATTCTTGAATCTCTTCGGAAGTGCCGGGTTCCTGCCTCCCAAATTGATTGCAGGGAAAGCCCAATACCCGTAGCCCTTTGGAACCATACTTCTCGTGTAGTGCCTGTAGTTGGGTGTACTGTGGTGTTAAACCACACTCGCTGGCAACATTTACGACTAGGACGACGTCTCCCTTGTACTGGTTGAGATCAACCTGCTTGCCATCAAGTGAATTCATTTTGAAATCAAGGACGTTATCCGACGCCTGCGAACCATTTTCTTTCGAATCTTCTGCCATCACTCTGTGCTCCCCGACCGCCCCGGTCATAAATAAACTAAACACCATCAGCCAGCATAATTTTGCTCTGAACTGCATTCGAGGTAACTCCTTTTGTTTTGATCGCACTCTGCTTGAGATGCCATGCCAATATTCACGCCGCACGGACAGGAGACCTGACCCGAGAAAGTGTTTTAGCACGGACACTAAGCAATGATAGACACGCCACGAGCAGGGGCAAGCAAGGCCACCGTTTCGAAAGCACAACTTACAGTCGCCTGAAATGATGCCATGCCGACAGCACCCATGAAACGAACCCGAGCGAGGCCGACGGGACTCGAACCCGCAACCACCGGATCGACAGTCCGGTACTCTAACCAATTGAGCTACGGCCCCATAAAGCTGGAGTTCAGACGCCTGATTATAGTGACCGTCAATGGACCCGCAAGTATGGACCGGATCGCGAAATCTTGCCCGGTTGTTGTGGAACTGACCCTCTTTCGGGTATTCTTAGCGGTTTGACGATGGACCGGTTCACACTGACAAAGGGGGAGTCTGCTATGCCACTGTTTGAGGTTGAGACGGACAACCACATTATAATTACCTGGGCTGACGATGAACCATCTGCAACTAGCGTTGTACAAGACGCGTACCCCGGTGAAGAGGTGATACGTCTAACGAAGCGTCCAAGGGATACGTGGGTCATCTCCAAAAGTGCGTTGGGACTCGCCGAGGATAAGACTGATCCCTGCAATACGGCCAGAGACTGTTTGGCGAAGGCTTCGGGCGATAAAGTGCAAGCCATACGACTCTACATGCACGAGACAGGCGCTGATCTGGAGCGGTCACGCAAAGTGATCGAGTCAAACATGGTGATGGGCTGGTAACGTGCCGAGGACTTGAATCCGTAATCCATCGCATTTGCAACAAAAAAAGAGCAACGAACATCCGTGTTCGTTGCTCTTTTGAAGAGGTACAGAATAAAATTCTGTACGAAACGCCGTCCTTGGCATTTGTGAATGCTGTCTAGTAATTTGGGCGTCTTTGGCTGCTTTCTGTCAGACCAAATGATTGTAATAACTACGGACGCTCCTCAGCAGGCGGATTATAAGGCGTGCCGGGCTGAAAATTATTTGCACCGGACGGTCCGGTGGAAGTGGGGGGTGTTACCACAGGGTCCGGGCCTGGCACGTACCGACCTGTGCTGCCGGGCTGAAATGGCGTGAAGTCAACCTGCCGCGTTGGTAACGTATCCGGCGAGGCGTCTACCACCGAAGGCACTGAGGGATAGCGATTCGGTGGCGAATAATTTTGTTTGGGCATGGCCGTGTTACCCGGCACCGGCTGTGCGAGCGGGGAGGCAGTTGGTGCAACCTGCACCGGGGTTGCGTTGACCTGAGGACTGGCTGGCTGTGCATCGTACCTCGAACCGCTCGAGGTGCCTGGCAAACGGGCATATCGTGGTCCGATCGCACGTGGTGACATGGTGGCAGTGTTGCTCGGAAACGTGTTGTTCGTCGGATCTGCCACGGGTTGAGCAACGGGATTAGGTGCGGAATTTGGATCTGGGGAGCTGGTGCTGTAACGTGGCCCCATCGATGAAGCGCCAGGATTGAACCCGGTCTGCGCGGTTTGCGGTGGAGTTTTCGACTTTGTTCCGTATGTGCTCGATGCGAGTATCGGATTTGCTACCGCTGGGGGCGAAAGTTGCGATGCGACTGGATTGGCGTCAAATCCAGTACTGGGATACCTGGGTTGTGGATTGCCACCTGGAAATCCAGTCACCGGGTACCGGGGCTCCGTCGGAGCAGGTGAACCGCCTTGGGCCAAGGTAGGTGCCTGTGCACTGGCAACGCCGACCGGGCCGCCCGAATTTTTTGGCCGAGAATGGGTATACGGCGCGTTCGGATACGCTGTGCTCGGATAGGTCGGCTTGCCACTTGGAGAGGCCGATGGCCCACCGCTGACACTGTAAGGATTCGGGGTGGGCGTGCCCGGAGGAACCGTGGCCAATGACTCCCTCTGAGATGCTTCTTCACCTTCACTCACTTCAGGAGGGGCCACCTGCGTCGAGGGAAGGGTCACGCCATCGTAGGGCGAGCCAGCAAGCTCGGAAGGTGAAACAGCCTGGTTATTTTGTGCGCCCCACCACTTCCAGGAAGAGGACCCGCCACTCTGACAACCGCTCACGCCGAGGAAAATGGTGGTCACTACCAGAATGTATTTTTGATCGATATGCATTGAAAAGACCTTAATGAAAAATCAAAACCCGCAATCAACCGGATTTTTATTTCAGTTTACGGCAGCTTGCCTGCTTAACCCGCAATGGGAATTCAAGGATTTGATTTGCCCCATAACACACAGCTGACAGGGGTGCGGATTATAGATCTCTATCTCTCGGGGTCAACGGCAAAACACCTGATTACAGATCACATAAATTCAGTGAAGTCACTGCCAGCAGTTGCTTGACCAGGATGCAACGAACTGCATTCGCTAGGAACAGTTGAAGAAAAAAAGAGACCAGCCTGCAAGGGTCAGGCTGGCCTCTTTGATCATGTAATCAATCGAATTAGGCGACTGTTTAACCTTTTTCCGAATCATAGCGTGCTGAAACTGCATTCCAGTCAATCACATTGAAGAATGCCTCGACATAATCCGGACGACGATTTTGATAGTGAAGATAGTACGCGTGCTCCCACACATCCAGTCCGAGAATCGGTGTGCCGGGGCAATCGACTAAGCTGGTCATCCGAGGATTGTCTTGATTGGGAGTCGAGCAGACACAGAGCTTTCCACCACTGTCAACACACAGCCAGGCCCATCCGCTTCCGAAACGGGTAGCCGCCGCCTGCGAAAACGCTTCCTTAAACGAATCAAAACCACCCAAATCTGTGTCAATGGCTGCCGCAACAGCACCGGTCGGTGCACCGCCCCCGTCCGGGCTCATTACGGTCCAGAAGAGGCTATGATTGGCATGACCCCCGCCATTATTCCGCACAGCACCGCGAATATTTTCAGGCACACCATCAAGATTCGAGACGAGTTGTTCAATGCTCAAATTTTCAAATTCCGTTCCCTCGACCGCTGCGTTGACTTTTTGGATGTACGCGTTGTGATGTTTGGTGTGATGAATTTCCATAGTACGCGCATCGATGTGCGGCTCCAACGCATTGTAGGCGTAGGGAAGTTCGGGAAGGGTGTAGGCCACTTTCAATCCTCCTTATGATTTTTGTGTCTCGAGACCATTGGTCTCCTGACATGCGATTGCATCTAATCCTCGACGACGCAGGCAACATATCTCATCGAGATGATGCTGCCAAGCGGTCCTAGTCCCGAAGTGCACTGCGGGCAAAATCCTTTGCCTTCTCCAACGCTGAGGGAATTTTTTCCGCGTATCTGCCTCCAGCCTGGGCCATCCCGGGCTTACCGCCACCGCCACCGCCTACCACCGGCGCAACGGCACCAACCCACTTTCCTGCATCGAGTCCCCCTCCGATGAGCTGTTCGCTGACTCCAGCCACCAGCAAGACTTTATCTTCGGGCATACGACTAGCCAACAGGACTGCCACGTTGGAATTTTCACGGCGAAGCTGATCGATTAAGCTCCGCAATCGACCTGCATTGCCTCCTGCCACCTCCGCCACAATCAGACACGCTCCCGCAACCTCCTCTCGCATCTCCCACAAATTATCGGAAGACACCGTTTCGGTTGCCTCGACTTCAGCTAGTTTTTTCTCCAACAGACCTCGCTCCGCGAGCAGCCCATCAAACCGGTCTTTTACGTCCCCGATTGCCACATTTAAAATATTGGCCGTTGCGTGTAAAAGCTGTGGTAATGAACGCTGCAGCCGAGGCATCTCTTTCAAGCTGAGTTCAGATGGATTGATTGCATGCTTATCAATCTGCTTTTTAATGTCTCGGACATAACGCGCGAGTGCGTCGACACCTGCCGGAACCTGATCGAGATCAATGCTAAGTTTCCGGGCAATCCGAGAGAGAGTCATGTCGGCACTCTCGCGATGCTCCCGGGCCCTCTCGCCCGTATAAGCGGTGATCCGCCGGGTTCCTGCAGAAACACTCTCCTCTGAGATGATTTCAAACAGGCCGACTTCTCTCGTATCCCTAAGGTGTGTTCCGCCGCACAATTCTTTGCTGAAATCGCCTATAGCAATCATCCGTACCGGGTCCGGATATTTTTCACCAAACAGCATCATGGCACCACGACTCCGCGCCTCGGCCAGCGGCAGGATGGAAGCGACAACTTCCGCACCCTGATTAATGCAATCTGTGACGTGCGACTGAATCTGCTCTACCTGATCAATGGAGAGTGAGTTCGGATTACTGAAATCAAAACGTAATATATCTTCCTCGACCTTCGATCCCTGTTGCTGAGCGTGCTCGCCGAGATGAGTATGCAGGGCGTGGTGCAAAAGATGCGTTGCCGAATGCGCACGCCGGATCGCGTCCCGACGGGACGCGTTGACGCAGGCCGTCGCACGACAGCCGGGTGCAATTTCGCCCTCGACCAAATGGCCCGAGTGCAATAGCAATTTGCCTTCTTTCTGCGTATCGGTCACGCAAAATCGAAATCCATCACCAAATATTTCTCCCTGATCCCCAACCTGACCTCCGCTTTCACCGTAGAAGGGTGTACGGTCCAAAATTAAAATGGCCGGCGCTTCGTGCCCCAACTCTTGGAAGTGATCGCAAAGTTGATTCTGAGCAACGATAAATTTTACCTCGGCTTCTGCCTCCATCGCCTCATATCCCAGAAACTGCACTTCGTGCAATACTTTCTTTGCTGCGTCAATCGGACCATGCATACCCATTACGGCATGACTCACCTTACCGGACGCTTCGCCATGATCTCGCATTGCCTGACGATACCCGTCCCAGTCGAATGCAAAATTATTTTCGGCGGCCATCGATTCAAACATTTCCACCGGTACTCCATACGTCTGATAGAGTTCGGCGGCTTGTTGCCCATCCACGGCTTGGCGATGCGTCTCGCGCATCCGAGAAAATATTTTCTCAATGTGCGCCAGTCCAGCGTCGATCGTGCCGAAGAAATTCGTCTCTTCACTCTTAACCACCTCGGCAACCCGATTCGCCGAATCGGCCACATCCTCGTAGGCGTGCTTCATGATGTCGAACACCGGTCCGACCAGCTGAAAAAGAAACGGCTTGCGAAGCCCCATCTGGTGGCCATCAAGGACCGCCCGACGCAGTAAACGGCGGATCACATATTTCTCTTTTTGCGCGCCAGGGTAGACGTTTTCATGGATGGCCATGGCACATGCGCGAATGTGATCGGTAATCCTACGCACCCTGCGACCATCGTCCGAATCGTATTGGTATTCTCTCCCACACACTTCGGCGGTCGATTTAACTAGTGGCATTAATGTGTCGATGTGAAAATTGGTCTTCACACCTTGAAGTGTCGCAGCGGTGCGCTCTAATCCCATACCGGTGTCGATGTTTTTGCTCGGCAACGGTCTTAGGTTATCGGGCGGTTCACCGACCCGCTGAAACTGCGTAAAAACCAAATTCCAGATCTCAACCGCGCCACCCTGCTGATCGTGATAAAAAATTTCGCTGCATGGTCCGCAGACACCATCCGGACCTTGACTTGGAGCACTGGCCGGCCAGAAGTTTTCATCCTCATCCAACCACTCAATGCGACTATCAGGCAATCCAACCTCTTCATGCCAGATATCGGCCGCCTCTTTATCTTGCTTGTAAACGCTCACACTGAGACGATCTGCGGACAGTCCAAGCCACTTTTTATCGGTTAAAAACTCCCAAGCCCAGAAAATCGCGTCCCGCTTGAAGTAATCTCCAAAACTGAAGTTGCCAAGCATTTCAAAAAAAGTGTGGTGGTAAGCGGTCCGTCCTACATTTTCGATATCCCCGGTGCGGAGACATTTCTGACACGTGGTGGCCCGCGTGAAATCAAGCTTCACTTTCCCGAGAAAATGATCCTTGAATTGATTCATTCCGGCAGGGGTAAATAAGACCGAGGGGTCCCACGTCGGCACAAGCACATCACTTGATTGGCGGCGATGTCCCTTCTGCTCAAAAAAACTCAAATACTTCTCTCTCAGTTCATCCGTATTCATAATCGCATCCGCAGAATCTAGATTGCGTACTTCCCGACTTGCTTTAAATAGCTGCGACAGAATGTTTTCATTTCATCCCGTACGTGAGGCGTTATGATACCGCGTCCCAACGGGGGTCACCAGCCTCAAACCGGCTGCCTTCACCGGGGAGATTCTTCAGGCAGTGGTGCTACTTTAAAAACCCAAGGTGGCCCACCCGGCTTATCACGCACCTCTACTCGAACGGTTCCGGTTAAATCTTGACTAACCTGTTTAAAAACGGCAACAGAATCGATGGGGATGTCTGCCAGGCGGAAAATCTGCATACCAGGTCGCAGCCCCGCGACATCCGAGGGGCTACCTGCCACAACCGATCGGACGGTCACGCAATCACTTGGAATCTGCCAAACGTCTGAAAACGGGCGCATCGCCGCCGGATATTCCACCCGAAGGCCTCGCCATGGCACTGACTGCACTGTGGCGACTGCAGTGCCCCAGATTCGATTTTTTGTCAGCGTTACGGGAATCACTAAAGGTCGGCCATCACGAAGCACCCGTAGCTGGACCGTTTGATGAGCCGGCTTGCGCCCGATGGCAAGCAACAAGGCATCCAGCGAACCGACCTGTTGGCCGTCAATATGTGTCACCACATCCATCCGACGGACCGTGCCCACCGCCGGTCCTCCGTTGACAACGCTTTGCACCCGTACCCCGCGCTGACCCGCGATCCGCTCATTCCATTTCAGCTCCCCCGGTCGAATTCCCATAAAACCGTATTCAACCTCGCGACCCTCCTTCAACAATCCCAGTGCTCTCCGAAACGCCGAATCGACAGCAATCGCGTAGCCAGCGGCACTCTCATGACCCTCAATCGCCGCAAGCGAAGTGGTAAGACCAATCATCTCGCCTTGCAGGTTCAACAGTGGCCCACCACTTGTGCCAAGATTCAATTTCGCATCGGTTTGAATCATGGTTCCTAAGTGATGCATGCTCGGGCGACTCGGTGCCTTGCCCGAATGCTGATCCGCAGGCAATTTGCGTCGAAGATTAGAAATGATTCCCCAGCCCGCGCTCACCTCACCATCACTTGCAAGTGCATAGGGATTTCCAAGTGTAATTACGATTTGCCCCTTGCGCGCTTTCTCACCATCGCCAAGCAGCATCGGTCGCCAAAGTTGCTTTGCATAGTCCGGCGCAATTCCCTCAAGCACGGCAAGATCACTATAGGGGTCTGACGCTTTGATCCGGACCTCGTCCCACAGCGGACGACCGGGACGGCGGATAAAAATCCGTGCGATTACATCACCGCCACCTTGCAGAACATGTAAGTTCGTGAGAATTAATCCGCTGGCACTTACCACGACCCCCGTACCATACGCATCCGGAACCGCATCCAACCGCGGTTGACTGGCAGGATCCGAAACCCGAAAACCCCGGCCCCCGATCACTCGACTACTTTCGGCAACACCTCCTTTGCGAAAAATTGCAATCGGGACGACCGAATTTTCAGTCTGCTCGATAACCTTGATTATTGCGCCCTCCATCGCTTGCGCAACGGCAAGTCCGGATAGAGAGCCTCTGGCATCCAACTCATCGCCCAATGCCAGGCCCACACTAAGAATGAACAATCCGATAACGAGCGATATCACAACATCGCGGTACACCCGCCATGGTGACAGCGAAAATACAAAAAAAAGGCCCGATGAAAGCCAGTCAACCTTCATCGGGTAATAATGTGCAAGGCGGCGGGAGAACGATTGCTTTAAACAGATGGCTGTCATCACAATTTAGGCATGGACGTGGTTACCGTCTTGCGAGGCAAACAACCACATACGGCAACAGTAAAGTCTTGACAGACTCCACTTCAGCCGGCTGAGACTGCCTGCTTTTCTGATTCTGACGACTCGGCGCCATCAGCATCAGCTAACATGTCGTGATGACCACCTGCCGCCAATACCTCTTCACGTAATTTTTTTGTTACCTCGGGATTCTCTTTCAGAAACAGCCTCGCTTTTTCCCGGCCTTGGCCCAACTGCACATCGCCATAGCGGAACCAGGCACCGCTGCGAACGACGTACTTGGAGGCTAGCGCCATGTCGAGGATATCTCCTTCGTAGCTGATCCCGTCCGTATGCATCATATCGAATTCGGCCAAACGGAACGGGGGGGCAACTTTATTTTTCACGACTTTTGCCCGCACACGCTGTCCGACGACATCTTCACCGTCCTTAAGTTGACCGATCTTTCGGACGTCAATACGACATGAAGAATAAAACTTCAGGGCCCGGCCTCCAGGAGTCGTTTCGGGACTTCCGAACATCACGCCGATCTTTTCTCGAATCTGATTGATAAAGACAACACACGTTTTGCTCTTGGCAATCGCACCGGTAAGACGTCGCATCGATTGACTCATTAATCTTGCCTGTAGCCCCACATGGCTATCGCCAATTTCTCCCTCTAATTCTTTCTGAGGAATCAAAGCAGCAACCGAGTCGATAACCACAATGTCGACCGCATTGGATCGCACTAGCATTTCGCAGATATTCATTGCTTGTTCGCCGTGATTCGGTTGCGAAACAAGCAGCGTCTCTAACTCCACGCCGAGTTTTTTTGCCCAACTCGGATCCAGTGCGTGTTCGGCATCGACAAATGCCGCAATGCCGCCAGCTGCCTGTGCCTGAGCCACCACGTGAAGCGCTAATGTTGTTTTACCGCTCGATTCCGGACCGAACATCTCGATAATCCGTCCACGCGGCACTCCTTGACCGCCAAGTGCCAGATCGAGCGAGAGACATCCGGTTGAAATACCTTTGATCCGACCTTGTTGCGCGGCGCCCAGCGGCATGATCGAACCTTCGCCAAATTCTTTCTCGATCTGCTGCAGCGTATTTTTAAGGTTTGGATTATTCTCAATCAGCGCGTCGCCAGCGGAGAATGCATCGGACGCCGCAGCTTTACCGCGGGAAGATTTTGTTTTGTTGACACCGTTGTCTGATTTTGATTTCGCCGACTTCTTAGCAGAGTTTTTCTTCGACATGCGATTATCCGAGCGTGAGGCAGATTCCGTTTGTGGTTTGCTGCTGGTAGATGTAATCATCGTGATTGTCTCCCTTTATCGTAAAGAAACTTTTTTCTCGCAAGTCGAGCGGAGATCTCTCAGAAGCTCACTTGCACCCTTCGTCTAAATAGTGAACAAATGAATAGTTACTATATCGACGTTCAGTAGTCAATGCAAGAGCCCAAATTGGCACAATCTCGCGTTTTTGACGACATTCAAGGGTTTTACGCCAGCCGTGGGCAAGTGGCCAAACAAAAATTGAACTAGAGGACAAGTTTTTCCAAACGCCATGTTTAGCACGAGAGAGCAGGGCGGCGGATCGACTATTTCCCGGCAGTTTGGCGTTTTTCAATTTTTGCCCAGCGATCACGCAGCGTGACGGTGCGATTGAACACCAGTCGTCCCGGGCGACTATCAGGGTCGACGCAGAAGTATCCGTTCCGCTCGAACTGGTAGATCTCACCTGGTTGAGCATTTGCCAAACTCGGCTCAACCCAGACATCGGGAAGAACGTTGAGCGATTCTGGATTCAAGTGATCCAGCCAATCGCACCCATCAGGTACATCCGAGGGATTTTCGACAGAAAACAGATGATCATAAATTCGCACCTCAACCGGCAATGCATCCGTAGTTGATACCCAATGAATGGTTCCCTTCACTTTGCGCCCATCCGGCGCCTTACCACCAAGCGTCTCAGGGTCGTAGGTACAGCGAAGTTCCACCACCTCATCGGTCTTCGGATCGCGGACCACATCTCGACAGGTGATGAAGTAGGCATATCGCAATCTCACCTCACGGCCCGGCGCAAGGCGGAAGAATTTCTTTGGAGGGTCTTCCAGAAAGTCGCTTCTCTCAATGTATATTTCCCGTCCAAATGGCAGCGTCCGTTGTCCCGCGTCCGGATCTTCCGGGTTATTGATCGCCTGCAACTCCTCTCGCTTCGACTCGGGGTAATTTTCGATCACCACCTTCAACGGATCAAGCACACCTAAGACCCGTGGCGCACACTGATTGAGGTGCTCACGCACGCAATTTTCCAACTGTACAATGTCAATCATTCCATTGAATTTGGCAACTCCAATCAACTCGCAAAAGCGACGAATCGACTCGGGAGTATACCCACGGCGTCGCAGGCCGGAGAGTGTCGGCATCCGGGGATCGTCCCAACCGCTCACGTGATCCTCTTCCACCAATTGGAGAAGCTTCCGCTTGCTCATTACGGTGTGCGTAAGGTTTAATCGCGCGAATTCAATCTGTCGCGGGTGATCGATTTTTAATTTTTCGAGATACCAATCATACAGTGGGCGATGGTCTTCAAACTCAAGGGTGCAAATTGAATGCGTGACTTTTTCGATCGAGTCGCTCTGACCATGGGTAAAATCGTACATCGGATAGATGCACCAATCATCGTTCGTCCGGTGATGCGATGCATGTAAAATGCGATACATTACTGGGTCCCGCAGATTCAGGTTGCTTGCCATCATGTCAACCTTCGCACGCAGCGTACGACTACCATCGGGGAATTCTCCCTGCCGCATCCGAGCAAAGAGATCCAGATTATCTTCCACGGTTCGATCACGGAACGGACTTTCTTTACCCGGGGCTGTAAGGGTCCCCCGATATTCCCGAATCTGATCAAACGTCAAATCGCAGACAAAGGCGTCACCCGACTGAATCAACTGCACTGCCCACTGGTACAGCTGCTCGAAGTAATCGGAGGCATAAAGTGCGTCACCCTGCCAACCCACATCCAGCCAACGAACGTCTTCCTCGATCGAGCGCACATACTCCGCCTCTTCTTTCGTCGGATTCGTGTCATCGAAACGAAGATTGCAGATGCCGCCGAAAGTAGCTGCGATCCCAAAATTGAGACAAATGCTTTTGGCGTGACCAATATGCAAATAGCCGTTCGGCTCAGGCGGGAAACGCGTCTGGACACGGCCGCCGAATTTTCCTGCCGACAGATCGTCTTGGACAAATTGTTCCACAAAATGTCCTGCTCGCGCCGCCTCGGGGGATGAGTCCGACTCCGGGCTTCTGGGTTCTTTGTCTGCCGACATTTGATTACGTCCAGTTCAATTGCATGATCAACTTCTCACACGCCGCTGGGCGATTTTACCACGCGGTCAGCCGATGCCCTAATCCCCCTCGGCTTGGCCGTCGGCGGCAGGAAGAATTTGAGCCTCAGCCTTTTTCATCGCTCTCTGCATCCGATGCAATGTCGAATCTCGCCCCAGAATGGCAAGCGTTTCAAACATGCCAACTCCCTTCGCTTTTCCTGTAACTGACAGGCGAAGTGCGTGAATAATCTCTCCAATTTTTATCCCTTCCGCATCCACAAAACTACGGACGATCGCCTCGCAGTTTGCAGCATCGAAGCAATCCAGCTCCTTAAACTGCTCCGACAGTCGCCGCAGTCGATCGATGACTGTAAGGCTATGAATACGCTTAGCAAATGGCTTTTCCTCGTATTCGAGTGCCTCATCAGAAACAAAAAATTCATCAAACCGCAAAATATCTCCAGCTATCTTCACACGATCTCCGGCCGCACGCAAAATCTCATTTAATCGTGGTGCCAAATCGCAATCGGGAGGCAATGCCACCAGGCCTGCTTGCTGCAAAAACGGTACGCAAAGGGCAACCTTCTTTTTTTCGTCGAGCTTATGAAACCACTTCGCCTGAAAAGCTTGCAACTTGGCCGGGTCGAAGCTCGCCGGTGCTTTGTTGACTCGCTCAAGGTTGAAGGCCTCGATCATCGCTTCTCGCGTGAACAACTCGGTCGAATCGTCGAGGGACCAGCCGAGCAGGAGCAGATAGTTGAGCACCGCATCGGGCAAGAAGCCAATCTGCTGATAAAAGTCGACCAGAACCGGATTAAAGGTTTCGACATCTGTCGCCAGATCCATCCGCCCGGCAATCCATTCTCCCTCTGCTTGCAAACGGGCAAACTCAGGATCCTTCAAATATTTCTGTAATTTCCGCTTACTAAGTTTATTTTTACTGCCCGGCTCAGCAACGAACGGCAAATGGGCGAATTCCGGCCGCGGATAACCGAGTGCATCCGCGATGAATAACTGACGGGGTGTGTTGGAAAGATGCTCCTCGGCGCGGATGACGTGGCTGATGCGAAAAGCATGATCGTCCACTACGGTGGCCAAGTGATAAAGGCAACTGCCATCCGCCCGACGGACCACATGATCTTGCTCGTCAGCCCAAGAGAAGGTGACCTCTCCACGGACAAGATCGGGAATGACCAGAGTTCCCTCGCTCGGCATTTTGAGTCGGATCACTTCCTGACGGCCTTCCGCCCGAAACGCCTCGCAGGCCGCTTCGGTTTCGGCCATCCAGCGACGACTGTATCGGGTCGGTCGACCCTCATTCCGAGACTGCTCACGCTCGGCCTGAATCTCGTCGCCAGTGGCATAGTCTCGGTAAGCATGCCCAGATGCCAGCAGCTGTTCCACAGCCTGCTGATAGAACGCATCCCGCTGCGACTGATAATAGCTTCCGTTTTCAGACGCTTTTCCCGGACCTTCATCCCAATCGATGCCCAGCCATTCAAAGCCCTGCAGAATTGGGCCGAGCGCCTGATCAAGATTCCGAGACTGGTCGGTGTCGTCAATCCGCAGAATAAATTGGCCCCCGCGGCGACGGGCGAAAAGCCAATTATATAGCGCCGTACGCACGCCACCGATATGGAGGAAACCGGTAGGACTGGGAGCAAAACGAGTTCGAACCATGGAAAGCTATGCCGGGGCAAAACGAAATTTTAAAGTCGAATGCCGTGCGAGTGGACACCGAATTTCTAAGTTATCGATCAATCGAGCTCGGCAGGGAAGGGGCGTTTGATCTCGGGTAATCAGGCAGCGTGCCGCTCTTTCGCTTTCAACTTGCGGCGCTTTTTCCGCTCGGCTTTGGAAATTTTTCGTTGTTGCTCCCGAGTGCGATGCTCGGGCAATTCCTCTTCCGCCCGATCATTTGGAACGTCCGCACGCCGTTTGCGAGAATCCTTACTCCGACGTCTGGTAGTAACATTTGCCTCAGAATCTTCCTCCATGTAGGACGATTCTTCGACCAGTTCCGCCGCACGGTGGCTGACATCTGGCTCTAGATCGCTGCGGCCTTTTGGCCGGACCGTTGTTGCCTGCGGTGAGGCTGATTCGCTCGAACCCGACAATGCAGGTGCCTGTTTTTGTGTTTTCTTTTTTGTCTCACGTGCCGGCAGGAGACCCTCGATGTCGAGCAGTACGTGCCGTGCATACCAGAGAAATACACAACCTAGTAACGCAACCATCGCCGGTGTCGATCCACCCCGCAGAACCAACTGCCAGGAACCGGGCATCCCCAATTGATAGCCAAAAAGTAGCATGCCTTTGACACAAATCACGAGCCATGCAGTCACAAGCCCAGACATTGCAAGTCGGCAATGACGAAACTCGAAACCGAGTCGAATGGCCAGACAGGTGTAAATACAACCGACAGGAATCAACCAGAAAAGTTGATGTTCCCCAGGTAGACTCCATGCTATGGTGGTCGCCAATGTGCGCGCGACGACCTGATGCACTCCGGTGGCGACAGCTAGACTCGATACAAGTGCGGTAACGCCAATCCAAATCCACCATCGGTAGCGAGTGTGATAGTCGCTCTTGCGAAATCTGCGAAGCGAAAAAATATTGATGGCCAACACCCCGATTCCTACAAGTCCGATCGCGGAGAGCCAGTTGGCTAGCGATGCGGGGTGCCCCAGCTGGAAAATTTCCCAAGGACCGTCGGTTCGTGCCGTCTGCCAGTTGTGTAGCAAGACGAGTCCCGCCACGATCAGCAGCGATGAGGCCCACAGTAGCGGATGCAACCACAAGCGACGGGGCAGAAAGTCAATGCACTGTGGCTGACGCTCCAGCGTATCCGGCGCGTAGGTAGCTCCCGCAGAACCGCTTTGGGGCGTCGCTCCCTTGCCGTGGGGTTCACACGAGGTCTCGTCGACTAGCATGCGCCTACGACGATCATCACTTTGTGCTCGGCGTCGCAACAGTCAAACACCCCGTGGTTTGGAAGGAAGATTGCTCTATGAAGCCAACAGAGCGGGCGAGACAGGTTCTACCGGATACGCAAAACGTGAGGTTTGCGGATGGTTTTCGGCCTGACCTCCATGATTCACGGCTCCACCAAAGTGCGATTCGGCATTTCGGCCCCCCCGTCTCCAGTCTCGCTGCAGGGGGATGTGTGAAATCACCCAGTTTCCGTAGAACAGTGATCGATTGGGAGTATTGCGCCTATTCGGAGGCCACCACTGAATTGGCCAACGTTCCGATTTGCTCGATTTC
>CEVF01002191.1_pt1 | contig 22490 bp, 17 predicted proteins | sample 356441 | NCBI WGS metagenome assembly CEVF01 (sample SAMEA2622765, study PRJEB7988) | marine metagenome | biome: marine biome (ENVO:00000447); feature: surface water layer (ENVO:00002042); material: "saline water (ENVO:00002010), including plankton (ENVO:xxxxxxxx)" | depth 5 m | reverse complement strand
GCAATAGGACGACTACTGCTCAACTTCGATCTAGCATTTAGCCATGATGTTTTAGCTGACAGTTTCAATTTTCCAGGAACGTCAGCCTTGGCCTCGCCCTTAAATTTAAAGAAGGACAGATTAGGCACATCCTTTGGATTCGAATGGGCAATAGACAACCAACAAAGTGTGAGCCTTGGCGTTCAAGCTCAAAAACTTCTCGATGAAAGGGAAGGTCTCCTTCCAGGACAACAATTAATCTACGAGGGAGTCTATGGAAGCTGGCTAGTCCGCTATACTAACAACTTGCTCAATTCTGATCTTACAGTCTCATCAACATTGCAAGGAAACATCGACGGAAATTCCCTCCTCGCATTTCTCTCCGCCAACTACACCATATCAGACAATTGGGCGATAGGCGCCTCGATCATAAGCATATCAGCAAACACCCAGTCGCCTTTAATATTTTTTGATGAAGATCTTCGTTTAGGATTTACACTCGAGTACTCGTTTTAATTACGAGGCAAGTCAAAAACTTCCCTATCAAACTCGCCTTCCCAATTAGCTACTGCTGTGGATACAGATAAATCACCCCCGACATTCATTACGGTTCGCAACATATCAAGCGGACGGTCAAACGCAAGAATAAAACCTACAACAGCTGCATTCTGCTCAGGGGTCATTCCGATTGTGTCCATAACAGCTGCCATCAAAAAAAGTGATGCACCTGGTACTGCAGCAGTACCAATAGATACAATGGTGGTTGAGCCTGCCACCAGCAAATAGTCTGCCAATGACAGATCAATATTAAAGGCTTGCGCGCCAAAGACTGTGACTATACCAACATATAAGGCCGTGCCATCCATATTGATTGTTGCTCCAAGAGGCAAAACCGTAGAGGAAACAACCGGCTTAATCCCTAAATTTTCCTCGGCACAGGACATTGAAATAGGTAGGGTCGCTGAGCTTGAAGAGGTAGAAAAAGCCATAAGCATAGCATCCCGGGCTCCCAAGAAAAATTTTATTGGCGACAAACCAAGCATCAATTTCATGATGATGAGTCCATGCATAAACATCATATGAGCAAGGAAGCCAACGGCGACGGCCAAGGCTAGTGTTAGAACATCTAAAAGCGCCCCTACTCCTGCTGTGCCTGATAGCTGAGCGATAAGTGCAAATGCACCAAAGGGCGCCGCCTCCATTATCCAATGGGTAATTCGAAGCATCGCCTCTGCTCCAGCACTCATAAAATCAGCAACCGGTTTACCTAAATCACCGATCGTTAACAGACTTATTCCCAACAACAAAGCAAAAAAGATGATCGCCAGAATATTACCCTCTGCCATCGCGGCTATCGGATTTTCCGGGACGATACTCATTAAACGCTCGCTCAAAGGGATAGCTTCTTGAACCGACGTAGGCGCCACAGCAGAGAGGTCAACCCCCGTACCTGGTTGCATTATTGCGGCAAGACAGAGACCAATACTAATCGCGATCAACGTAGTGACTAAATAGAGCGCAAGTGTTCTCACCCCCAGTGAGCCAAGTTTACTTGGGTCGCCCATGGAGATTAATCCGGAAACGAGGGTCACAAAAACAAGCGGAACAACTACCATGCGGATTAATCGGATAAATAGCTCACCAATCCACGCGATAGCAACAACACCTTCCCCCCAGGATACTCCAAGGACAACCCCAAGAAGCATCGCTCCTAGAATTCTTTTCCATAGCGCTATTTGAAACCACACTTTCATTTTCAGTTAACCAACTCTGTAAGCTACAAAAATCCGTCTGATTTTTTCACCAAACCAATCAATTTATTAGGTCGTTATTTACTCTTGATGTGAGACTATATAAATTCATACCATTCTTCCAGTATCACACTTCTAATTATCAGGTTATTTTTATGCCACAGTGGGTTGAGGGAAAGATTGCGGAAAATATTTATTGGACTGACAATCTTTTTACGTTAAAAATTGATGCTGACATTGATAAATTCGCCGCTGGTCAATTCACAAGTGTGGCTTTAGACATTGATGGCGAGAGAATCGCCCGCCCCTATTCATTCCTTAATTCACCAGATCAAAGGCCACTCGAATTTTTTTTCTACACTGCCATAGAAGGAAAATTATCTAACGCTTTAGTCAAATTAAAGGTCGGAGATAGCGTATGGATAAAAAAACAAGCCAACGGCTTCTTTGTGTTGAATGAAATTCCACCATGCAAAGATATCTGGATGCTCGGGACAGGCACAGGAATCGCGCCTTATCTATCGATACTGAACACACCCGCTGTTTGGGAACGATTTGAGAAAATAGTTTTGATCCAAGCTGTCAGAACCCGGGCTGATTTACGCTACCAGGAGGTAATCGCGAACCTAGAAAACCAATTTGAAGATCAATTTTTTTTCCAGGCCTTCGTTAGCCGGGAAAACATAGAAGGAACCTTCCACGGCAGGATTACAGCTAGTCTTGAGGATCAATCATTAGAAAAACATCTGGGGTTGGATTTAAATGTTGAAAATTCTCACATTATGCTGTGCGGAAACCCCGAGATGGTTAAAGATTCAGTCGAGATATTAAAGCGGCGGGGTTTTTCAAAACACCGTCGGAGAAAGCCAGGACAAATTACCGTAGAAAACTATTGGTAAAAAAAGACCATTATGGGTAGTTAGCTGGAGCTTTGCGGGCCGCCAGAATTTTTTCAATGTTCAAGCCAACATCCACGAGTAGTTGTTCTTGGAACGAAGGCGCAATCAAAGTTAGACCCACTGGACGACCGCCCTCCTCATATCCCATGGGCAGTGTAAGCGCCGGGTAATTCGCAAGAGCCGCGATGCTTGCTTGATGATTATTAACTCCAAGCAGAATATCGATACCTGACTCGGCGAATAAGCGATCCAATGAAGTTTGTCCCCAAGCTCTTAATTCAGCTCCTAAGTCTTCCAACTCCTCTTCTGACAAATTCAAATCAACCATTAAGTCCACTAGCGCCTGACCATAGGGTGCCCTCATTTCTAGATCAACCAAGTTGAATTCTTGAAGGGTGGAGACTGAGTCAATCTCAACTGAAGCAGAAGCATTTTTTTGAAGGTAACTAACCAAATCTCTCTTCATCTCTGCTCCTAAGAACTCACTGAACCGAGGATGCCTTTCATTCTGAAAATCAACCTCCTGCAAATTAAAACCGTTCTCAGATAGCAGACGAAGAGCATTTTGATATTGCATATTGTCAGCATAAGTAGTGAGGATACCAAATGTTCCGTTATCTGTAGGCGCTTGTCTTATGATCAACCGAAGATCTTCGCTTAAACGCGGCATTGCTGGATCCTCTTCGTCAAAGCCGACCATAGCATTAAAAAGCGTTACCACATCTGCCACTGAGCGACCCATTGGTCCGACGGTGTCAAGCGTAGACGAGATAGGCACCACCCCTGACCTACTTAAAGATCCCGTTGTTGGCTTTAAACCAACTAGGGAATTAGCACTGGAGGGAGATAAAATGGAACCCGAAGTTTCCGATCCTACTGCAACTGCGGCATAGTTGGCGGCAATGGATGCTCCACTACCTGAACTAGAACCACCCGTACCAAAATCCAATCGACCGTATGGGTTTAACGTTTGACCACCAACTGCACTATAGCCAGAAGGACAGTCTCTACAAAAAAAATACGCCCACTCACTCAAATTTGCCTTACCGAGGACAATCGCACCCTGATCTACAAGTCTATCGGTTATGAAAGCATTGGTCGTATGATTGCCTATTAAAGCCGCTGCCCCAGCCGTTGTCGGTATGCCTGCAAACCCAATGTTGTCTTTTAATAATACTGGAATGCCAAAAATAGAGTTTTTATTCCGTCCCTCGCTCTTGAGTTGAATCTCATCAAGTTGGCGAGCACGCTCAATCGCGGCAGGATTCAAAGAAATGACGCCGTTGATAAAGCGACCATCATCCGATTCCATTTTTCGTATTCGGTAGATGTAGAAAGTAACAAGCTCCTCGTACGACAAATCACCAGAATTCACAGACTCCTGCAGCTCAGATATAGATTTTTCCACAATCAATTCCGAAAGACGCATGTACTCCGCTTCGCCAACATTTTCTAAGGCTTCTTGAAATGGCTCCCACAAGGCATTCTTCTCTCTTAATCGGGAATTAAGTAATTTATAATGCATACTTTGGTCGGCATGTTGAGTGAGCAGGGCAAGCATTTGCGCCTCAATTTCGCTCAAGCTTTGGGTAGGGTCAGCAGCGAAGCAATAACTAAAGATCAAGGGTAAAATCAATATTCGGTTTAGGAGTCGCTTAACTCGTTTCATATTCATTTCTTTGAAAGTATCTGGCAGTGTGGAAAAATAAAGTGTTGGTTTGAGATAATAGTTCTAACGATAATGCGAATACTTAATTTCATCAAATAAAAAATCGTTTTCCGCGAGCAAGGGAAATTATGAAAATCATTGCAATAAGCTTTGGCTGTTTGACGATAGCGCTGCTCGCACACTCCGCATTCACATTAAGGACCACCAACGCCGAACTGGCCCATGAGTTAGAGATCGCAGGCGCATACCAGCGACAAGCACAGGAACTAGCTTCGCTTAATACTAAGCAGAAATTGGCTTTCGACACTAGTATCGCAGAGCTCCAAGAGTCCTTACTAAAGATGGAATCTCAACTATCGGACCTGTCCGCAGCGCTAGAAATAGCCAAAGAACAAATCGACCCAGACTATCAACAAATTTTGGAAAGAGCCCGAGCAGAGGCTGCCAAGGAGATCGATTCAACAAGGAGCACAAGCAACAGTCAGGCGGCCTTTTCTATATTTTCTAATTCTGACGTGACTCGAAAATTGGCTGAGGAACGAACCGCATCAAACTACACCGATTATGTTACTGCTGCCAATCTCAGTTCGTCTGAAGGCGAGTTGTTTCTTGAAGCCTTGACATCATTTCACGACGAGAGGTATCAGATGATTGACCTCCTCATGCAGGGCAAACTTTCCAATGAAGAGGCACTTGCTTATTTTGGGCCAAATGCCATCTCTCACAACCTCTCGTTTGGCCTCACAACAGATCAGCAGTATCTGCTTCGAGCATATAATCTTCGATCAAGCAGAAATGCCGCCAAAACGGTTTACTCGAGCCTTCTTGATCCTTCGGGAACTTTGCCGGAATCTGAGACGCAACCCATGATGGATGTCTTACTCGATGAACTCTACTCCGAGGAAAATAATTACGGCTCACTCGTGAGTGCAGATGGCAGCATGAAAAGCGCATACGAAACGAAACTACAGGCTCTTGATCGGGCTCACACAAGAATCCAAAGCGAATATAGTGGGACAGAATTGGTTCAATTTGACCAACTTATCGAGAGTTTAACCGGCACTGTAGACGTGGTGCTTGAAGCTAACGAAGATGCTTCAGGAAACATGAATATCAGAAACATACGTATCAGCTCAGACAACTTACCGAATTGAGATTGATAGTGATCTCAATAGGCAGGCGTGACATATAATCGTACAATGATTAGCAGTAACGAACTAAAAGAGGTTCAAACAGATGAATTTGCAGTCTAGATTAAGCCAGCAGGCAAGATTTGTTCTAACGCTCGTAATGATTGGTAGTCTCGTCTCCTGCGGGGATTCCAATACATCGCAACCGGAACTCGATACGAATGCCAGTCAGACCCTTGGCTATAGAAAAATAAATGAACCCAATGCAGACGACCCGCTTGATGCGCAAATCTACGAATTAGACAACGGGCTAAAAGTTTACTTGACGGAAAATCATGAAGAACCAAGATTTTATGCGGAAATAGCGGTACGCGCTGGAAGTAAACACGACCCAGCTGATGGCACCGGCCTCGCTCACTACCTTGAGCACTTGCTGTTCAAGGGTAATCAGAACCTTGGCACTTTGGACTATGAAGCAGAAAAGCCCTATCTCGACGAAATCGTTAACCTCTACGAAGAGCATTTCTCTTCGACTGATGACGAAAGAAGGGCAGAGATTTATAGCGAAATCAACAGAGTGGCTCAAATCGCGGCGGAATATGCGGTCCCCAACGAAATAGATAAAATTTATAACTCAATGGGCGGAACCGGGCTGAATGCCCACACTTGGTATGAAGAAACTGTTTACAAAATAGGACTGCCATCCAATCGTCTAAAGCAATGGGCTGAAATTGAGTCAGATCGATTCGTAAATCCCGTATTTCGCCTGTTTCACACAGAGCTTGAAACTGTCTACGAAGAAAAGAACCGCTCTTTGGATAACGCTGGTCGGATAATTGGTACTGCAATCGACGAACTTCTTTACAAGGTACACCCCTATGGCCAACAGCCTACAATAGGCACTGTTGAACATTTAAAGAACCCTTCTTTAATTTATATACAGAACTACTTTGACACATATTATGTGCCAAACAACATGGGAATATTTATTAGCGGTGATATCAATATCGAAGAGACCATCGCGCTAATAAGCGAGAAATTTGGTCACTGGAGCCCGAAGCCCATACCTGAGGTTGGCCCATGGTCAGAACCTCCTATCGCAGGTGCTGAAAGGCGCACTGTGCAGTATCCTGGAGAAGAACAGGTTTCGATCGCATTCAGAACTGCTGAGAATGGACACGAAGACAAGGAAGCATTAGTTCTTGTAGATATGATTCTGGACAATCGAACAGCAGGTTTAATTAATTTAAATTTGACCCAACAACAGCTCGTTTCAAGCGCAGGGTCGTCTCCCCTTTTCTTAAATGATTATGGGTCTCAAAATCTTTATGGTGTGCCAAAGCCAGACCAATCCTTGGAAGAAGTCGAACGGCTTTTGCTCGACCAACTCGAGCTAATTAAAGCCGGTGAGTTTGAAGACTGGATCATCCCAGCGATTATTAATGACTTCAAAAAGAATGAAAAAGCAGGCCTTGAATTCAACCGTGCGAGAGTCGATACCATGCGACAATCTTTCATCGAGGGTTCTGACTGGGATTATCACATTGCTGAAATTAACAGGATGGAACAACTCACGAAAGACGATGTCGTCTCAGTCGCAAATAAATATTTTGGAGACGACTACGTGTCAGTTTATCGTGTGGATGATCAGCACGTAATTCCTCCGGTTGAGAAGCCACAGATAGACCCTGTCACCATTGATCCGACACGACAATCAAAGTTCGCAGCGAATATCCTAGCCATGCCTTTTGAGGAAATCGAACCGGCCTTTGTTGAGGCTGACGCTGACTATCGGGTCATAGAATTCGCCGAAGGAGTCGACCTGTACTATGCTCCGAACCCACTAAACGACTTATTCACTCTTTCCATTGGTGTTGAAGTTGGCACTGAGGAAAACGAAAAACTCGGACTCTCTGCCACGCTTTTAGACGTCGCAGGAACTCCGACACTATCGAATGAAGAATTAAAGAAAGAATGGTATCGAATGGGCTCAGAATTCAGATTTGGCGCAGGCGAAAATTCCTCGGCGTTTACCGTTTCCGGATTGGATGATGAATTTGAAAACTCGTTAGCGCTAATGATGGATTTAGTTAATAATCCTGTTGCCGAGCAGGAAACCTTAGACCAGTTAAAAGGAATTTTGATTAAATCTCGGAACGACCAGAAGAGTTCGCCTCCTGCAATTGCTCAAGCCCTGTATATGTACAATCGCTATGGCGAGGAATCACCTTTGCTCGAAGCGCTTACAACCCAAGAGATCCTAGAAACAGACTTGGATGAACTGACCTCACTTCCATCAAATTTACTGAACTATCGACAAACCATTGCCTACACAGGCTCAATGCCCCTCGAGGATCTAGTTGAAGTGCTTCGAAGGTCGTATCCAATAGCGGACGACCTTCAAGAAACGCCAGAGTTTAGATTACGAACTGCTAGACAGATAGAAGGCACTGAACTTAAGGTGGTAGACCAGCAGACTGCCCAGGCCCAAGTCCGAATAGAGTTTGCAGACGGTACTTATAACCCTGATGATGCTGTTCTTTCTTCTATTTACACGAATTATTTTGGCAGTGGTATGTCAAGCGTTGTATTTCAAGAACTCAGGGAGGCACGGGCCCTTGCTTATTCAGCCCAGGCCCGATATTCGCAGGGTAGTCGTGAAAATGCCGAAAATTTAATGTTAGGTGTCATCGGAACACAAACTGATAAAACAGTGGATGCACTTACCGCTTTTCTAGACTTAATAGACAACATGCCCCGTTCTTCGGAAAGATTTGAGGAGTCAGTAAACTCCCTGCTCAACCGTTATAGGACAGCCAAGCTGAATTTCAGGGAAGTTATTGGAGCAGTTAGAAGCTGGGAAAGACTTGGATTTGAAACTGACCCGAGGCGAGAACGCTTCCAGCAATTACAAGACGCGAGTTTAGAAGAGTTGTTAGCTTTTCAGCAAGAGCACGTACAAAATCGTCCAAAACTTATCTCAATAGTCGGCGATCTTTCGATTATTGATGCAAACCAATTAGAACAATTTGGAACCGTTGAAGAAGTTCAAGTGGATCAATTATTCGTGGAATAGTAACGTTTAAAATATTGTCATACTTAAGAACAAAAATTGAGTAAACCTTCAAGGTTTCAGGCGGTCTAAAAGAAGGTTTTTATGATTGATTGTCGCTCTGGTTAGCCAATGAATAGCTCAAGTGAAGAAGAAATCGTCTCTGTAAGAGATTTAAGCAAATCCTATGGACCCAATGAAGTTCTTAGAAACGTCAACTTAAGCGTTAACAAAAATTCAGTGCTCGGTTTAATCGGTCTGAACGGCTCAGGAAAAACCACGACCATCGAGTGCATGCTTGGCATGCAAAACCCAGATAAAGGCCAGATCTCTCTATTAAATAAGCCTGCAAGCTCTATCCATGAAACCAATGGTGGTGTCGTTGGCATCTTTGATACACCAAGTCTTCACCCAAATCTAACCGTTAGACAGAGCCTTGAACACGCCGTTCTTCTTTGCGACAAGCCCACAAGAAAACCTAGTGACGTAGAAAATCTTCTAGGTGTTGAAAAGTTCTCTAACTACAAAATTAAACATCTCTCGCTGGGTAATAAGCGGCGGGCCTCTATTGCCCATGCATTAATTGGCAGTCCGCAATTAATCGTTCTTGATGAACCGTTCAATGGATTAGATGCGGGTGGTGTAGATGATGTTCTAGCTTTAATTAAAAATTTAAACAGCGAAGAGAATACGAGCTTTATACTCTCTAGCCACCAGCTGCCCTATTTAGAGAACATTTGTAGTCACGCAGCTATTCTACATAACGGTCAAATCTCAGCTAGCGGTGCAATCGAACAGTTAATATCCGAAGAAAAGTTATTAGTCCAACTTCACATAGGTAATTCCACTTCGGCGGTTCAGCTAATTCAAAACAATCCAAAACTAGAACTCCAATCAATTGACGAAGATGGTTGTATCCAACTCGCTCTCACGGACATGAATTCTGCTGACTTAAATAGTTGGTTGGTTAATAACAACGTCCCAGTAAAAGAATTAATTGTCCGACGAAGCTCTTTAACAAAATTATTCAAAAAGTTAACAAGTGAGCCAGATAAATGAATGGATTCATGACAGCTCTCAGATCTGAAATCTTTGTTGCAAAACACACTTTTGTGAGCAAACTTGCTTTGATCTTCCCCGCTTTAATTGTGGTGATCCAAAACTTTTTTTCGTGGGTTGCGGACACAGGAAATTCCGCTCGTAACAGCTTGATAAGTGGAGGCAGCTTTGATGAAGTAATAGCGTCAAACGCTTATGGATATTTTGTAGACAGCATAAATACTGGAATTACCATGTTGTCTCTTTTGATGGTTTGCATTGCCGCACACAGCTTTAGCTACGATCGAGACAGTGGATTTGTCCGCCACATATTGATTCGCAAGGTCGGGCGAACCGCACTGATACTAGCAAAATTCGTCTACCTCCATCTTCTAGTATTAACCTCATTAACTGTCTTGATGATCACTGCCTATTTTAGTACCGGCTTTTTTTGGGAATATGGCCCGGTAGTTGAGGACGGCTTTGAACTCATTAGCGAAGAAGAAATCATTGCTGAAATTCTTCTAGGCTTACGCCTTGCTGTAATTCCATTACCCGCAGCGATAGGGTTCGGTTTGATGACATCATCCATAGCACAAACAGCAACCCAAGCCTTAATGACAGCACTGGGAGCAACCTTGGCTGTCGATATATTCAAACCTTCACTTGGAGCTTATGCGGATTACTTGTATGCGAGATTTTTACCCTCACTAGTAGACACCTCCTACTTATCAGAGGTGAGTCGTCTTGTTCGTGGATACTCTGATGTTTTAGTAGATGACAGAATATTACAGATGAACTTATTGATTCCTATACCAACAGCAATAATCTTTTTATGCATCAACCTTCTTATTATTAAACAAAAAAAACTCTAAGTACTTATGAAATTTATTTGGTTAATTAGAAAAACAAGAAAGACGTCTGCAATAAATTTTAGCTTTATTTTAATCCTTATGACTTCATGCCTCTCCTATGAACCAGCCCAATTAGTTCCCGAGATAACACTATCCGCAGAGGAAGTCTCGTTCTTTGAATCTGTAGATTCTAATCTGCTTGTGGATTTTGGAATGGAAGTCTCAGTCAACGAGAGTGACTCGTTATTCAATTTAGAGACTCTACCCGGGGTAAGAGTGCGCTCCACTATTTCAAATGGCCCTGCAGAATCCTCTGGCGTGCAAGTTGGGGACATAATCCTTTCTATCAATGACCTGACAACCAATGATCCGGATACCATACTCGCTATCCAGTATCAGGACCCGCTTGAATCGTATCGCTTTCGAATTCAAAGGAATACCACTGTTTTTGAGGTACCTGTTGCAGGTAGACCAATACCAGAAACTCCCGAATCAAAGGAGCTATATCGTACAGATCCGATTGTCACGAGAGCAAGTTATCGTACAGAGCTTGTTCAAGTTAGAGAGCAGGAACAACTCGCGGCAGCCCAGATTGTAGAGATTTTTCCTGACAGCCCGCTTATCGCCGCAAACTTGCGAAAAAATGACAGAATCCTCGCTATCAATGATGAGTTCATAAATTCTGCACAAGATTTTATCTCAACGGTGAATCAAGATTTTAAACTCGGCGATACAATAGAAATTACTGTGCATAGTGGAGGTGCGATTGAGAATCGCTCTCTGACACTTTGGGAACCGGAGAGACGGATAAGTCGTATAAGTCTGCGACCAATTTTTAACTTTACGTCCTCCTTAAGCCCACCTAGTCAGAGCTTCTCATTGTTAGACCTGTGGCTTTTTGCGGTCTATAGTTATTCCAAAATAGAGAACGAAAGCTCTCATGAAATCCTTGGTATCTTTAATATTACCAGTGATTATGGTGAACTGACCGAAATACAGGAATAAAAGGCAGAGATTTTCTTACTTATGACTCGCTCTAGATTGTGTATTTTTATATGCCTTTTGGCATCTCTTCATCTCCGGGTAATTTCTGCCCAAGAAAATTATGTGTCCTACGAGCTTCGCAGGGATAATAACTGGGATGCACTTTTTACCGAAGACATGAATGGTGACGGAAATAACGATCTCATCTATTCTCATTACGATCCTGTCATTGGGAGAGAGCTTTGGATTCATCACCAACAGAATGATGGAGCATTTGCGGCAAATCCCCAGCGTATCGAGATCAAAACTGAAATTATTGGTGCCGGGTTCGCCGATCTAAGAAAAGATCCAGGTAAGGAGATCATACTTCTTGCAAGCACCGGCGTTTTTAGCCTCTCGACTGCTATTAATGGTTATGCAGGAAATCTCGAGCACTTAATTGATTGGAATTTAATCGCTGCCATTCCGGACAGAGACAATCTTCATTTTTTAACCACCATAGAAGACTTCAACAACGATGGATATGTCGATCTGATTCTGCCAGGCGAAGGCGGTTACGGGGTATTTCTGGGAAACAGAGATGGCGGTTTTGACCTTAATGCAACCATAGCCACGCTCGATCAAAACCTTTTGCTAGCGCAGCGCAACAATCGCGAAGCAGATTTTGAAGCCAACATTGGGATCAATTCTAGAGACGGGATTAAAGTCGAGTTGTCAGTTGAGCGTCCAACCCCTTTTCAAGACTTTGTTGAAATATGGAAAGCGAAATCGTCTAGCTCTAGAGCTTTGTTACGCGACGACAACTGGATGCCTTCCCTCCTTTTAGCCGAGCTTACAGGAGATAATCTCAAAGATTTAATTTATCTCAATGTGAACGATGAAGGAGAGGGGCAACTCAATATTCATTATCAAAATGACTCAGGTTTTAAGGAAACCCCTGACTGGCAAGCCTCTACAGATACCCGGGGTACTATTGCATTAGCAGATATTAACAACGATGGAATTCAGGATTTCTACCGTCTTATAGGAGATGGAAACGAGTGGGATGCCCGATTTCATATTAACCGGAACGGCTCATTCACGTTGTCGGAACCTTCTCAAATAATGCGATTTTCCGGATATGATGCTCGATTAAACTTTGTAACACTCAAGCCTGACAGCGAACTGATCCTCAATGTAAATTCTTACTCGATACCGGTCGTTGACGCCATTAGAAATGCAGCTATTAAACGCACCCAACTTATCTATCCATTAAATCCCAATGATTCAGGAGCATTATACGATCGCCGACCTACTACTCGATTGGAGGAAACTTTTTCTGCAACTAATTTTCGGGGTCTCTCAGAACAAATGTCCTTGCGTTATGATGTAGATGGGGACGGCAATAAGGATGCTCTTTACGTCACTGAGAACGGCACTTTAGCTGCGAAGCGAATTGATAGCTCCCTCCAAATTAGCGATGAGCCTTTTTGGGAGTATGTGTCGCCTCGGACTGTTTTCGAATTTGAGGTGCTACCCTTAAACGAAGACGGCAAGCCTGATCTCATACTGCGGCATGGGGTCTCCACTACAATACTGGTTTCATCACCATGAGACAATTTTTTTATGTCCTATGTATTCTAGTGTTTTGCTCTCAGATTTCAGTCGTGAGAGCGCAAGCATTAAATTACAAACATCAGTCATTCACTATCCCTGCGACGACAGAGCAACTAGTGATCGCTATGATTAATGAGGATCATCTAAATGATATCGTCTCTGTTACAGATCAGGGTCTGCGAGTTTATTTTCAACGCGAAGATGGATTCAACTTCACAGAAGCTTTTGATGAAATCAATTTTGAAAACTCTTCAGTTGGTTGGGATCTAAGCTCAGGTTTCAGCCTTGATGGTCAAAATTCAATACTTGGTTTAGTCAATGGAACTGACGTATATTCATGGCAAGCCATTGGAGAATCTATTCAGCAACCTGAGCTAATTCAAAGTGGGCTATCGGGGTTTCTAAGTAAAGGTATCAATCGGGTATTCTTCTCTCGCGATATCAATGGTGACGGCTTGGAAGACCTAGTAATTCCTGGCGCCGGCAGCTTGAGTCTTTACATCGCCAGTGATCGAAGAGATTTTAATAGTCCCATAACTGTTGCGACAAATAATCGAATCAGAACTTCATTGCAAACCAATGATTTAGAAAGACAAGTAGGTCAAGGAGTTCGAATTCCACTTATTGAGATAAGGGATGTAAACAACGATGGGTCGAATGATTTAATCTCACGCACAGAGGAGAAGCTTGATGTATTTATTGCCAATGAGCTGAACCCCCAACCCTTTAAAACATCACCTTCCTACTCAGTAGACATAACGGAAATCGAAGAGCGCCTTGGCGAGTTTGATATCGATAATTTAGATTTCTCTAATCTTACAGGAGTTCTCGCTTTAACTCATGAAGAATTGTTGGAGGACGTTAATGGAGACCATATTGATGATTTGGTTCTTCGAGAAGGGGGTAAGGTATCACTTTTTAGAGGTACAACTAGTGGTATGGATTTTAAAGAACCTGCTCAAGTGCTCAGATCAGGCGGAAACGTGCTGAGTACATTTTTATATGATGAAGACGGAGATGGTCTCAAAGATTTATGGTTATGGCGCGTTGAGCCTGTTTCCGTAGGCGACATTTTCCTTTGGCTTGCCTTATCTGGCAGCATCGCGATAGAAGCTTTCATTTACCCAAATGAAGGCGAAAAATTTTCAAGAAGACCTTCTAGGAAACTAACTATCAACATGCGGTTTCCATCGGTAATTCGACTTGCTACCTCCTTTCAGGACTTAGCTAGAGATGCTAGAGATAGCCAAACGGAGGAGTTAATACCGAGTAAGATAGGAAATTTAGACGGAAAATTGGAAGAGGAAGATGTGTTGATTCTTCAGCGCAACCAAGTTCAGATATTCTTAAATACGATTAAATCTGAACCGGAAGACTCACCTTTTTTAGGATCCTTAAATTATAGCAAAGATCGAGATGAGTACGAAATTGACTTTCGAAAGCTCATCAGCGATGTAGCAATTTTAAGAGACCCTATATTCGAGCAGGTCTTCGAATCTGATGCTGATTTATCGATTGATTTAAATACCGAGGTCACCAATGGTGATGTAGTGCCCGCATTGGTCAACGCAGACGCATTAGATGACATATTTGTCTTCACAAGCTACGACAGTAGTAACATTAATGGAATATTGTTACTCTCCCAATAGGAGATTAAATTCTGAGAGTAAATCTTAGGTAGGTTATTCCTCTATGAGAAATGCAGTATGGATATCGTTCGGGATAGCTCTGGTTTTTGTGAATCTCATCTCCGAGATTGGAGAATATTTCACCGGCATCCATATTCATATGCTTTTGCGAATCGCGTTGATTTTAGGGGTGACCATGGGTGCATTTGTGCTATCAGGAGCGATAGCTCTTGTTCATAAGATGGATGAAGAAGTGCCTTTATCCGGCCGCGTTAGAGACACACTAAGTGCTGATAAGAAAAAGTCTAAATAGGTGCTGAATTGAACAAATGGATCACTTGGGTCCTGCTTGTATTAGTGTTTTCTTCTTGCAGTGAAGAGCTTTCTCAAGCAAGACCGTATGTACTCACAACTGCTACTACAGGCGGTACTTTTTATCCGGTGGGTGTCGCCATCGCAACTATCACACATGCTCAACTTGCCTCCTCACAAGGCATTTCACTCACTGCAATTAGTTCAGCAGGTTCACTAGAAAATTTAAAATTATTGCGAGATAACCAAGCTCAGTTTGCAATCTTACAGGGCCCTTTTGGAGCCTGGTCATGGACAGGAGAAGGTCCTGTGAGTAGTCCGCAAACCCATCTTAGGAGCGTCAGTGCTCTTTGGAAAAATGTGGAGCATTTCGTTTTACTCACAGAGTTAACGACCAACAAAAATATGTCGGATCTGAACTCTCTAGATGGGCATCGATACGTATTAGGCGCCCGAAATTCTGGAGCAGAGCAAACAGGTCGTTTCATACTCGATACCCTAGGTATAGATTATCAAGAGAAGTTCAATCTAGCCTATATGGGATATGGCCCTACATCGAACGCTATACAAGATGGAAATATTGTTGGGATGAATATCCCAGCCGGCGCACCAGTAAGTGCAATCACCCGGGCCTATGCTATGTTGGGAGACCGAATGTCCCTCCTAAACTGGACAGAAGAATCTTTGAAAAAATTGAACAACAAATATCCTTTATGGGATTGGTATGACTTTCCTCCGGGGACATACCCTAACCAAAATGAGGCCGTACGCACAGTTGCATCACCCAATGTATTAGTCACCCGAGAGGATATCCCAGAGGACGTGGTTTATAGAATCACGAAAGTAATTTGGGAAAATCTAGCAACTCTTCAAGAAATACACGGTGCCACTAATGACATGCGACCTGAAATTGCTATTGATGGTCTGGGAGCTCCGCTTCATGCAGGCGCACTTCGATACTATCGAGAAGTAGGTTTAACAATACCAGATCGTTTGTTGCTAAATGATGCCGAAAACTCAACTCCCATCGAGCGAATAGAAGGACGAAGTCTATGAAATCAGTATACCTTCGGTGGGCAGCATTTGCATTCGCGCTCTTTCATATTTACTGTAACGTTTTTGCAAGCATCTCTGAACTTTGGCTATCTGCAATTCATTTTGGTGGTTTTTGTGCAATTTGTGCACTTATGGCCAATGAATCGGATGATGTTGAAAATAAATCCATTAAGTTTTGGGTTAATGTGGGTTTAGCACTGGTTGCAGTAGCAACTTCGTCATATTTAATTTTGTTCGAAAACGCTCTGTACGCCAGAGAGACAGAGTTCATCATGAGCGATTACATCTTCGCTCTTCTTGCAGTTGGGCTTGCAATCGAATTTACTCGCAGGACTACTGGCTGGTTTATGCCGGTACTAATTCTAATTAGTCTTTCTTATATCTTATTCCTGGGCCGTTACATTAGCGGAGTATTTGCGTTTCCGGGACTTAGCCTTGAAACTGTCCTTTACCGAAGTTTTTTTACTAGTGAGGGTATGTTTGGATTGACTGCTCAAATCTCTTCTACCTTCGTTTTCATGTTTATTATCTTTGGATCATTCCTCCTTCGCTCAGGAGCAGGTGACTTTATTGTTCGATTAGCTCAATGCTTGGCAGGAAGATTTACTGGCGGCGCCGGTCTCGTCGCTGTTGTTGGTTCTGGATTAATGGGTTCAGTATCCGGATCAGCCGTTGCGAATACAGTCTCGACTGGTGTTATAACGATTCCAATGATGAAAAAATCTGGTTTTCAGGGTCAGTTTTCTGCTGGTGTTGTAGCCGCGGCCTCAACAGGAGGAGCACTAATGCCACCAGTAATGGGAGCAGGTGCCTTTGTTCTCGCAAGTTACACGCAGATTTCTTATCTAACAATAATTGCAGCCTCTGCTCTGCCAGCTATCTTATATTTCTTGACCGTATCCTATTTTGTTCGAATCGAAGCAAAGCGACTAAGACTAACGCCTACTGGAAATGAAGAGTCTGAAAATATTTCAGATGTGTTAAAGGAAGGTTGGCACTTCATAATCCCGATGATAGTGTTGGTTGGTTTTCTAGTCTCCGGAAGAACGCCGACCACCTCAGCAGCTTTTGCAATATTGAGTGTAATTGGGGCCTCTTGGATATCACCAAAACCGATGAAGTTATGGGATGTATTTGATGCGGTTGTTGACGGAGTCAAAACCATGGTATCAACGGCCTTACTCCTTGTAGCCGTCGGTATTATAATAAACGTCGTAACGACAACGGGAGTTGGTAACGCATTTTCACTTATGATTGTGGAATGGGCTCAAGGCAGTTTACTCGTTACCCTCGTATTAGTGGCACTTGCCTCTCTTGTTCTGGGTATGGGGTTGCCGGTCACTGCCTCTTACATAGTACTCGCAACACTCTCCGCGCCACTAATCTTTGATCTTATAAGCCAATCGCAACTACTCGAGGCATTACAAGCTGGAGACTTACCTAGCAATGTTGCTGCTACAATCGGGTTGTTTGGCGGCGACCCGGTAATCGCTTTGCAAGAAATGCCATTGGAAATGAAACAACTCATTCGTCAAGAAATGATAGAACCAGAACTCTTAACTGGAATGCTTTTGAGTGCACATCTCATAATTTTTTGGCTATCTCAGGATAGTAATGTGACACCTCCCGTGTGTCTTGCGTCTTTTGCTGCAGCTGGTATCGCGGGAACAAGACCAATCGCAACAGGATTAACTAGCTGGAAAGTTGCTAAAGGATTATATCTAGTCCCTGTTCTATTCGCGTACTCCCCCTTAATTTCAGGCACATGGCCAGAACGGATAGAAGTTTTCATCTGGTCGTGTTTGGGACTATACGCTATGGCTGGACTTCTTCAATGGCACTTAGAAACTAAAATAAACATAATGATTGCAGGAGGGCTAGCTACAAGTGCTGCTCTTTTAATGTGGACACCGTTCCCAATTTATTTCCATATTGCAGGCGCCACAATCCTACTTCTCATTATATTTTTCCAGAACCGAAATGAAGCAGCAGCAACAGACGAACTAAAATAGAGATTCCTATGAATGAATATAACGCATCACAAATACACTTAATAAAAAGACCCGAGGGACTGCCTGATCAGAGCAACTTCGAGAAAGTTGCCGTAGAACTGACACCTCCTTCGGCAGGGGAAGTCTTAGTCAAAAATCACTACATGTCTGTTGATCCCTATATGCGAGGCCGAATGCGTTCTGAGGGTGTATATGCCGAACCTTATTCCCTCAACGAGCCAATGTATGGAGGCGCAGTTGGAGAAGTTATAGAGTCAAGAGACAGTGGATTAGAAGTTGGCGACATAGTGTTAAATAACGCGGCATGGCAAGATCGTTTTATAGCAAAAGCCGATGCTGTAAATAAACTTGACCCTTTTGATATGAATCGCCTTTCTCTTTACCTAGGAACACTTGGAATGCCAGGAATGACCGCTTATGTCGGATTATTTCGTTTTGGCGAGCCAAAAGAAGGTGAAACCGTATTCGTTTCAGCAGCCTCTGGAGCCGTCGGTGCCAATGTTTGCCAAATCGCTAAACAAATAGGTTGCAGGGTCATTGGATCCGTAGGAAGTGACGAAAAAGCGCAATGGTTAAAAAATGAATGTGGTGTCGATGAAGTAATCAACTACAAGACCTGTGGCGATCTTACAAAAGCCCTAACTAACGCGGCACCTGATGGAGTCGATGTCTATTTCGAAAACGTTGGTGGTGAGCATCTTCAAGCAGCGCTGAATGCTATGAATCATTTTGGCAGAATCGTCGCCTGCGGGATGATCGGCACATACAATGCTGCAAACCCTCAACCCGGACCCAATAATCTTATGCTAATTGTTGGGAAAAAAATTCGAATTAATGGTTTTATAGTTTTCGATCACAATGACATGCGACAAGAATTTTTGTCAGAGATGGAAGCGTGGGTAAAAACTGAGAAGTTAGTTGTACGAGAAACTATAATTGATGGCCTCGATAACGCAGTGGATGCCTTCCTAGCATTATTCTCGGGAAAAAATTTCGGAAAGATGATAGTTAAACTGTAAGTAATACTATCTTGAGTGTCATTACTCAGCAGAAACTCGGAGCCTAATACTTATTTGATTTGCCAGCTCTATGTTACCTCGCAAACGAAAACCTGGAACTGCATTCCGCATTTGGAGGAACATCCAACGCGCCAAATCGTCGTTTGGAGCTGTTATTAAAAAAAACGCATTACTTTCTCTCGCTTTTTGTGCTATCTCTGCTAGGTAATCTACTGCACTTTCAGTTCTGTTTGAGAAATCCTCATTATTCAATTCAAAAATCAAGTCCCCTGAATTTAATTCTGCTTCCAAAAGCACCCTCCCCTCATTGAGGGCCGGATGATCCTTATCAACAAAAGCAGCTTTTTCTAAAAATGACTCGGCATCACTGAATTGACCTCTGCGACTAGCCTCTGCAGACAACTCAACATAACGCAATAAAATTTGCTCAATACCTTCAAGCGCTATTTTATTTGCAGGATCGATAGCCAAAACCCGCTGAAACCTGCTATGAGCATTATCGTCAACTGGTGTTAGTAACTTATCTTGATCTAAAGCCTGCAATCCCTCGAATAAGGTGTCTGCAATCAATCTTTCCTCCTGACTAGGTTGGGAGGGAATTATTGCCATTGTTTCTGTTGCAGGTCTTATGTCTGGTGTTTGAACCTTGGGCGGAGATGTGATTGCTTCATCAGTGTCAGCCTGCTTTTGCGACTCACAGGCTGTAATTAAAAGTAAGCTAAAAAAGGAAAGCAACCTTACTCTTTTCATTGATATTTACCGTAAAAGCTCTGAAAAAGAGATGTACTCAATTAGGTCTCCTGCAGATACTTCCGTATGTGGTGGCACTACCGCAAGCCCATCAGCGATTGCGAGCGAAGACCCGATACCGGAGCTCTGATTTTGGCATCGCTCGATAAAAGGTGCGCCTGTCTCGTCATTTTGAAAACGGACTCGAAGATATTCCTGTCTCTCACTCAAAGAGCATGAGGAAAAATTTGTCTTTACCGCGAATCCTCTCACGCGCACCTTCTTAGAGCCCAACATCGATAACAGGCAAGGTTTTACTAACAATAGGAAAGTTACGAAAGCTGAAACCGGATTTCCCGGCAAGCCAAAAAATTGTTTACCCATGATCTTACCGCTGGCAAAGGGTTTACCAGGCTTGATTGCGAGTTTCCACAAATCAAGATATCCATTTTCTTCAACAGCGGCCTTTACATGATCCTCCTCTCCAACAGAAACTCCGCCAGTTGTTATGACGCAATCTACTTTTGCTGCTATCTGTTCAAGGGTATTTCTAGTTTTTTCAAAACTATCATCAACGATTCCAGATTTAACTATGTCACATCCCATCTGTCTTAACAGAGGAGCCAAAGCGTAATAGTTTGAGTTGTAAATTTGTCCAGGTAGTAGCTCATTTCCCGGTTCAATTAATTCATTACCGGTCGTGATAAGTGCGACTTTAAGCCGACGGCGAGTATCCAATGTTGATCGCCCCGCTGATGCTACAAGGCCTAAGTCTTGGGGTGTCAATCTGACTCCTGATTCAAGCATTATCGAGCCTTTTGTAATATCTTCACCCATCAAGCGAAGATTTTCTCCCGAATTCACGGTCTTCAGGATTTCCACTTTGTTGCCGGTGACACGACAGTTCTCCTGCATAGCCACGCAATCGGCTCCTTCAGGCAGGGGTGCTCCGGTAAAAATACGTGCCGCTTCGCCGCTTTCTAACCTAGTTCCAACACTACCCGCGATTATACGTTGCGAAATGTATAGTGTGACTGGTAAAAATTTTACATCCTCGCTTCGCAGAGCATACCCATCCATAGCACTATTTGTGTGTGGAGGCACATCCAGCGGTGCAGTGAAGTCTTCAGCCAATACTCGACCCACGCAGTCCGTCAGAGGAGTAGATTCGATCTCTTCAATTGCAGGAAGACTATTTAGAAGAATCGAGATAGCCTCATCGATGGGAGTCAAGTTCGTCATTATTCTATTAAAATCTCCGCCTCATCTATTTCGTTAGGTTTTATACCCGAATCAAAGTCCTTTGCTCTAGGTCTTCCTTCATACAACAACTTGATGACTTTTTGTAATTGACCATGCCATGACTTTTGCTTTATCCCAAAAGTGTCGAAAATTTTCTTACTTGATAATGTTGAGTTTAAAATCTCGGGAGCACGGACCTCGGTTTCGCTAACCGAAATTGAATCAAGTAACTGATAGATTCCTGAATCATGGTTAGCCGCATACTTAATCACCTGCTGGACGAACTCGTTTTCTCTTTTTGTCTCCAAGCTGGAGTAATGATATGTGCCCCAAACATTTGCATCACAATCTACTTGTTTAGCTATAGCAAGTATTGCCGAAGCCAGGTCGCCAGTGTAGGTGGGGCTGAACCGACGACGGGAAGCGACTACATTACCAACATCCCTTTTGGCGGTCCGAATCCAAGATTTTATTAATCCCCTTTTTTTCCTGCCAAATAGCCACCCAGGTCTAATAATCACGTGATCCGGGTGTCGTCTAATGGCACGCTCTCCCTCCAAGGTGGCCATTCCGTATATCCCTTGGGGATTTGTGTCATCGTTCTCGTTATAACTTAACTTTTTCGTGCCGTCGAAAACATACGAGTTTGACAAATGAAGTACCGGAATATTTAAGTGGTTTGTAATTTCGGCGAGAGCAACAGGCAATTTTGCGTTAATGTGATAGCAACGTTCCTCTGAAGACTCTGCCCTTTTGAGTGCGCTATGATTGCCGGAAATAAAATCTGCCAAATTAATAAGCTGAGTTGGGCCGTAGTCAGTTATCATTTTTGCTATAGCAACACCCTCATCCGGATTGAAAAATTTATCCGGCGGCGCCTTGTAAGGGATCTTTTGCATCCTCAATATTTCGATAAGATCCACAGCTGTAGGGCTATTGCCACCAACAATAAAGAGCTTCAAAGCGCCCTCCTACCCTATGAGGTTACACATCTAATTAAATCCGACTTGACCAGTATTAAGTTTATGCAGAGTACTTTTTTACCCCGCTCCACTTTTAGGTCATTTTCTAATTCATTCAAGACTAAGAATTGCTTCCAAATATTTGCAACCTAGAATGGTATGTCATCATCAAAATTATCGAAATTCGCTGACGCTTGCTGCTCAGAATTCTGTGCAGAATCTTGAGGAGGTGATGTTGGCGGATTCGATTGATCACCGAACTCTTGATTTGATCCTGTTGCCCCTCTGCTATCTAGCATTTGCATTTCATTTGCCACTATCTCTGTGGAATACTTCTTAACACCATCTTGCTCATACGATCGAGTTTGCAGTCTGCCTTCTAGATACAGCTTTGTTCCTTTTTTTACATACTGCTCAACTATCTCTGCCAACCGATTAAAAAAAACAACTCTATGCCACTCTGTACGCTCCTGTTGTTCGCCAGTATTTCTGTCTTTCCAGCTGTCGCTTGTTGCAATTGAAATGTTGGCAACCGCATTGCCGTTTGGCATATACCGAACCTCAGGATCATTTCCCAC
>CEVF01151746.1_pt1 | contig 22564 bp, 20 predicted proteins | sample 356441 | NCBI WGS metagenome assembly CEVF01 (sample SAMEA2622765, study PRJEB7988) | marine metagenome | biome: marine biome (ENVO:00000447); feature: surface water layer (ENVO:00002042); material: "saline water (ENVO:00002010), including plankton (ENVO:xxxxxxxx)" | depth 5 m | reverse complement strand
AAGAATCGGCTGGGGCAACCCAGCCGATTTCCGCTGCCTTCTAGGCCCCCGAAACGACTTGGTTATATGTTGGTCTGCCGTGATTGAAGAGCGGAACGGCAGCAAATGATCATAGTCCGTTTGTAAGGCCCGGCCGATACTGTTCGTTTTGGCACCCTAGGTTTCGAGGTGCTGTCGGGCGTTTCGAGTCCTAGATCTGCATGTGTTTTGACAGCCGTGCAGTCGCATAAATTCAAAATAAAACAGATGGTTACAGAGGTATCGCCGCGAGACATGACCCAATATCTGCGTCGAAGATGTCGCTATTGTCCCTATATATTGAGTCGCGGTGTTCCGTGATCGCTACAGGTTGTCGCCGCATCTAAACCGCCTGGTGCATCGAGTGGGTTCGAACCTCTGGGTGAAAATCGTTGTTAAGACTCATTTTTCCGTGTAGATGACACTTTAAAGAGCGAAATCGCTGAAAAAGCGATATTTAGAGGGCAGGCGGATGCGAGATAGGTCATTCAAGGCTGATACGAAGGATCAACCCTTCGACGAGATCATCCTTCAGCAGGGAGAGTTGATTTCTGACCGTCTCAATATGTTGCGGCAAGAACAGTATCCTCCAGATGCCCAGAAAGGTCTACGTCAGTTTTCGCTGGCGGAGGTTGCCTACTATCTTGGCGTAACCCAGTCGACCATCAAGAAGCTTCACCTCGAGGGCAAAGGCCCCGAGCCTGAAACGTCGTCATCCGGAAGGCGTAGCTACTCTGCGGAGCAGATGCTCGAGCTGAGAGCTTATCTGGACAAACATGGTCGGCCCGGCAAGCGTCGATATGTGCCCTACCGACAGCCAGGCGAAGAGTTGCACGTTGTGTCTGTCGTGAACTTCAAAGGGGGCAGCGGAAAGACCACCACCGCAGCTCATCTCGCTCAGCATTTGGCGCTGAAGGGGCATCGCGTTCTTGCGATCGACTTGGATCCTCAAGCTTCGCTGACAGCTTTGCACGGTATTCAGCCTGAACTCGACAACGTGCCATCGTTGTATGAGACACTACGGTATGATGACGAGCGCAAGCCCATCTCCGAAGTAATCCGACCGACAAACTTTCCAAATCTGGATATCGTTCCGGCAAGCCTCGAACTGCAAGAGTACGAATATGATACCCCGGTTGCACTGACGAGCAGCGACCCCCATGAGGGCCGAACCTTCTTCACTCGGATATCCAAAGCGCTCGGCGAGGTTGATGAGCGCTATGATGTGGTCGTAATCGACTGCCCCCCTCAGTTGGGCTACCTGACGCTCACCGCTCTGACGGCCTCATCTTCGGTGATTGTGACCGTCCATCCTCAGATGCTGGACGTCATGTCGATGAGCCAGTTTCTTCTGATGTTGGGCGGGATCATGAAGACGATCCGTGACGCTGGAGCGAACATGCGCCTGAAGTGGTTCCGTTACCTCGTAACGCGATTTGAACCGACGGACGGCCCCCAAAAGCAGATGGTCGGGTTCCTCCAGGCAATGTTTCCAAATCAGATGCTGTCGGCTCCAGTGTTGAAATCGACCGCGATATCCGACGCAGGGATCACGAAGCAGACGCTCTACGAAGTCGAGCGGTCGCAGTTTGTCCGGACCACCTATGATCGCGCTGTCACTTCTTTGAACGACGTGAACGACGAGATCGCAGAGCTGATTCACAAGGCCTGGGGGCGCGAATGACCGACATTTTGACAGCCGTGCAGATCTCCGATTTTGACAGCCTTGCAACTGATCGGATGAGCGCAGAGCGTGGGCTGGATCGCAAAGCAAAGGAGTTAGCTTGATGGCTCGGAAAGACCTCCTGAAAAGCGTCATGAGCGGTTCCCCTGAGCAACCCAAGGATTCTGGCCGCTCTGGTTACGCAATGCGCGGTGCTTCGAAGTCGATGAAAGTTTCAATCGACAGCCTCGCGGAGAACTCGAAGCGTCTCCTCGAAGGGGAAACGATTGTGGAGATCGATCCACAATTGATCGACGTGTCCTTTGTCTCGGATCGCCTCAGTGATGACGATCAGGCGTTCGATGAACTGAAGGCATCGATCGCTGCCGGCCGCCAGGACACACCAGTATTGCTTCGCCCGCATCCGGAATTAGACGGCCGCTATATGATCGTCTTCGGGCATCGCCGTGTGCGAGTTGCGTCGGCGCTCAACCGTAAGGTTCGCGCTGTTGTCAAACCAATGGACGATGTGGCGCACATTCTTGCTCAAGGGCAGGAAAATACGGCACGCGCAGATCTCTCGTTCATCGAGAAGGCGCTGTTCGCGAAGAATCTCTTGGATATGGGGCAGGCAAAGGATGTGATCCAAGCCGCGTTGACCATTGATGGGACACTGCTTTCGCGCATGCTCTCGGTGGCTCAGAACGTTCCGCGGGACGTTATCGAGCAGATTGGCCCAGCCAAGCAGATCGGACGGGATCGTTGGGAGGATTTCAAAAAGCTGGCTTTGGAGCCCGCGAATGACAAGATCCTGAAAGTAGCCTTGGAGTTTGACGGGTTTCAGCATCTCGATAGTGATGCTCGCTTCGAGTTCTTGCACAGCAAACTGGCAGAAGCCGGCAGGGCGCCGAAGCGCCGTAAAGCACGCGCTGCGCCCAAAAAACGCACCTGGACCGCCGGCAAAGGCCGCATCAAAGGCGTCATCGGGCGGTCCGGTAAGGCATTCAGTATTTCGCTAACGGCGCAAGATTCAACCGAGTTCGGGGACTTTCTCTCCGGTCGACTGGATCAGCTCTACAGCGATTTCCTCGCGACAAAAGAGGAGCAGTCGGAACAATGATCTAGGCAAAAGAAAAGCCCCCAAGCAGTGTGGCCTGAGAGCTAATCTGAAAAGTTTGGTCGCTTAGAAGATACCTCTCCCACGAATCACTGTCAACGACGAACGCTCCTGAGCGAACGGCTTTCTTTTGCCTCCAACTAACCGGAGGTGAGATACAGGCATGAAACATACAGGTTGGCGCAAGCCGACACCGGGTCTTGGGGTTGCTGAGCAACTTGCCCAAGCCGGTGAACGGGTAGCAGTACCCAAAACACGGGCCTTCGTGGCACTCAAGCGCGTGGGGGCACATATCGGCCTGAAAGCCGGCGACATGATGCTCCTCGATACACTGGGGGCCTTCACTCAGGCCCAGGATTGGGAGGAGGGGCAGCGTCCGATCGTCTGGGCGTCGAACGCCTATCTGATGGAGCAAACGGGTTTTTCGCTGTCTGCCCTCAAGCGCCACGCGCGGCGCCTTGCTGAGATCGGCGTGATCTCCTTCCAGGATAGCCCCAATGGCAAGCGGTGGGGCCGCAGGGACGCAGAGGGGCGGATCGTCGAGGCCTATGGCTTCGATCTGTCGCCGCTTTCAGCCCGTGTCGAGGAGTTCGAGGAACTGCATGCCGATTTGCAGGCCGAGCGCGAACTCTGCCAGCGCCTGAAGCGCCAGATCACTGTGGCGCGCCGGATGATCCGAGCCCGGATCGAGGCAGCTCTCAGCAGCGCGTTGCGCGGGCCCTGGAGGCAATTCACGGGGCTTTTCGAAGAGCTTCTCGACCGGCTACCGCGCCGACACGAAGCGTCCGAACAGCTGGTGCGCTTGTTCACATGGTTCAAGGAACTCCAGGAACGGGTTGAGGCGGCCTATCTCAAAGCGACGGGCGCGGCGAAACCTGTGGAAAACACCGATGATAAAGATGCCCAAGTCATGGAGAAGACTCAAGAAATGAACCCCAGGGAGGTCATTTCTGAACCTCATATACTAATTACAAACCAACTTGATCCTGTAACTAGTAATTCCTCTGAAAAAGAGGAAGCTGCGGGTGTGGTGCCCAATGCGCCACCGGAAGAGCGGGTTGACAGGGAGCTGGAAGACTGGGTTGCCGAGGTGCGCAAGAAGCGCACAGCGCTCGACCTGCCGACAATCATGCAGGCCTGTCCGGAATTCGCGTCCTGGGCGCGGAATTTGGGTGGATTCCTCAAGGATTGGGGCGATCTGCACCGGGTTGCCGGTCAACTCAGGCCGATGATCGGGATCTCTGAGCATGCCTGGAACGTGGCGCAGGACCGAATGGGCACCCAGGTGGCCACGGCCGCGTTTGCCCTCGTCTTCGAGAAGCACAGTGCGGGCGAGGTTGCCTCGCCGGGCGGCTATCTGCGGGGCATGGTAGAGAAAGCCGGGGCAGGGGAGCTGCATCTCGAGCGCAGCTTCTATGGTAGGCTCAGTGGGCAGGCGGCGTGATAGGGCAGGGGCTCAGAGACCGGCGGCTTTGGTCAGGTTTACCCGGAACCTGTCGCGGCGCCGCTGATAGCGGCGGGTCATCTCGGCCGAGGCGTGGCCAAGCTGCTTCTGGACGTAGCGCTCGTCGACTTCGGCGGAGCTGGCGAGACCGGCGCGCAACGAATGGCCGGAGAACAGCGCCAGGCGGTCTTTCTCAGGCAGGTCCGACCGGATGCCGGCGTCCAGAACCGTGCGCTTGATCAGGCGCGCGACATGCTTGTCGTTCAGTCTCGTTTCCAATGCGCGTTTGCCATCGCGCGAGGTGCCGACGAAGATTGGACCGAAGTCGATCTTGGCGAAGTGCAGCCATTGTTCGAGCGCATGCACGGGGCAGGTTTGATCCTTCGAGCCGCGTCCGATCTCGACCTCACGCCAGCCGGTCTTGGCATTGAGGGTGAGCAGGGCGCCTTTGTCGAAGATCTCGATCCAACCGCCGGAATCCGGTGTGTCGTCCTTATGTACGTCGAGGCTGACGATTTCCGACCGACGCAGACCACCTGCATAGCCGAGGAGCAAGATGGCCCGATCCCGCAGCCCGCGCAGGTCGAAAGCAAGGGTGGCTACCATCGCGAGGATGTCCTCGGCCAGGATCGCTTCCTTCTGCACCGGCGGACGGGCGTGTTTGCGTTTGATCCCGGCCAGTACGGTGGCGATGTGGCGGTTCTTGCGATCGAGAGTGAACCCTCGCTGCGCGTAGTTCCAACCGAGGCCGGAAAGGCGGCGTTCGATTGTCGATACCGAAAGGGCAGGGGAGAGGCCCGAACCGGACGCCAGGTCCGCAAGGTAGAGCCCGATCATTTCGGGCGACGGGGGCAGAGGCTCCGCGCCCTTCATCCGGCACCATCGCGCGAAATGCGCCCAGTCTTTCGCATAGGCCTTCAGCGTCTTGTCCGAGGCCGCGGCGCGGGCATAGTCGCGCGCGGTGTCCACCAGCCGATCAAGGGTGCCAGAGCCGGCCACAAAGGACGGCAGGCTTAAAGCGTCGCCGTCACGGTGATCTCTCTCGTTGTCCTCGTTGACCGAAGACCCGTTTGGCGCGGATGAGCTCGATTTCTCGTTGTTTTCTGACATATCGCAGAGCATATTACTTCATGTCCGATAATGCAAACTTATTGGACATAGCTGGAAACGGTAAAGTGGGGCGGTTAGACTGCTATTTTCTGGAACAAAGCGCCGCGCAAGTGTAGGCTTTGGGCATGACATTTGCCCGGCCGGATCACACCAGCGACCTCGACACGTTACCCCGGATGCCCGCGTGGGTCACCTCTGTACGCGCTGAAACCCTTGAAGATGTTGCGTTTTTGTCAGGCGCGGCATTGAGCCACCTGCATGTTGTGCTAGGACGCGCGGAGGTGCCCCAAGCCTTGTTGCGGGATCGGCTGGCACTGCGTGCGGCTGAGGCTTGCATGGCGTTTTCTGGGCGCTCGGAGCGGGCTGGGGAGCTGCGCGATGCGGTGCATTTGCTGCGCCCAGGTGACCTGCCCGGACCGGCGGGGGACACCTATCTGACGTGGCGGCGCGCGGTGGAGCGGCCCGTGTCGGTTGCGGCTCTGGGGCGGGCCTTGGCGACCGTGGAACCGGCGCAGATTGCGACGTGGCTCGATGCGGGGCAGGGGGCGCCCGTTGGCCGAGCGGCGATGGTGCTGGAGGCCGTCTTGACTGCGGCACCGCGCGCAGACGTAGCTGCGCTGAACCTGTCGGACGCCGCCCTCGCCCAAGCCCTCGGCTGGGATCATCTTGTGCCTCTGCTGGCCGCGGGTCTGAAACGCGCCGACCTGCGCAAGCATGGCGACGATTTGCGTTTCGCCTGTCATCGGGCACTCATCTCATCGGCGGTCGAGGCCGTGCGTCTCTCCGCCGACCTCGCGCGTCGAGCGGCACACCTAAAGGCCGTTGCGCCAAAGCTTCGCGCCAAGGGAGCGGGTGCCGCTGTCGAGATGTTCCTCACCTGCGATGCCGTGGCACCTTTGGCCTTGCCTTTGCCGGATCGCGCCGCGCGGCGCCTCTGTGACCGGTTGGTCGACCTCGGCGCGGTGCGCGAACTCACCGGGCGCGACACCTTCCGGCTCTACGGGGTGTAGCGATGGCGAAGGATCGCTCAGACCCCGAACTGGATCGTGAGTTGCCCGACCTGCCGCCTGAGCTGCGCTGGCGCGAATGGATGCGCCGGATTGAGGCGGTGCTCTTTGCCTCAGCTTCGCCGGTGCCGCGCGACGACCTGGCACGCGTGGTGGGGCAGGGTGCTTCGGTCGACCTTCTGGTCGAGGACCTCGCCGCCGATCTGGAAGGGCGGGCCTTCGAGATCGCCCAGGTCGCTGGCGGCTGGATGTTCCGGACCCTACCCGCTTACGCGCCCACGATCCGGGCTGCAGCGGATGTCGGGGACCAGCTACTTGATCTGAGCGAACTCGACGTCGCCGTTCTTGCCGCCATCGCCTATCACCAGCCGATCACGCGCGACGGGCTCAAGGACATCTTCGGCAAGGAGATCAGCCGTGACCTGATCGGGCGGCTGCATGCGCGCGGCCTGATCGGGACGGGGCCAAGGTCGCCTCGGCGAGGCGCTCCCTATACCTTCGTCACCACGGAGCAGTTCCTTGTTGCCTTCGGGTTGGAGAGCCTGCGCGATCTTCCCGATCGGGAGCAGTTGGTGGATTCGGGGGTTGTGGGCGAAGCTTCACAAGTCGATTTCGGGTAACGCGTTACCGGTCTCCGTTGCCGATGCCTGACGCAATCTCGGTCGTCCTGCTTATCGTTTCATCTGCAGTGCAACGATTCATGCGGAGAGCCAGAAATACGCACAATTTCAATGTGATAATCGTTGCATCCCTTTAAAGACGTCCACCTACTCGATTCTGGTCGAGAAGATGTCGTCGCGTACGCTCGCGAGCAGTTCTTCGTCGGTTTTGGGTTGGAAGACCTTCGCGAACTTTCCGACCTGGAGCAACTGGCGAAGGCCGTGGTGTTCGCTTCGTCGTGAGAGCGAAGCGGTGTTCGCATGCTGTGACCCATTTACACGATCTAAATGAATTTCGAATATTTCGAGTGTTGCGATTGTTTCGAATGAGGGATAGCCTATATCCAACACGAGACGAGAGAACCGGAGAGAGAAGATGAACGCCCTCAGAAAAGAGGCGTTCTTTGATCGTTTGCCCGACGAGGTCGAGATCAAGAACGCCGAACAACTCAGAACGATTGTCGCCTCCCAGATCAAGGAAGGCGAACCGACAAAGCTGTCGCTCGCCCTGGAAGGCGGCGAAGTTCGCACCGTGACGCTTGCGCCGGCCTTGACGGCTTCGCTACTCGAAGTGCTGCGGCTTGTCTCGAGCGGTCGCGGGTTTCGGATGATCCCCGTCGAGTCAGAGCTGACCACGCAGCAGGCGGCGGACCTTCTCAATGTGTCCCGCCCATTCCTGGTAAAGCTTCTCGAGGAAGGCGAGATTCCGTTTGCGAAGACCGGCCGTCATCGCCGTGTTCGTGCCGACGATCTGTTTGCCTACAAGGAGAAGCGTGACGCGTCTCGCTCTGATGCTTTGAGTGACCTTGCTGCAATGGATGCGGAAGAAGGTCTTGTATGAGCCGATACGCAGATCGGTTCACGGCGCTCCTTGATGCCTGCGTGCTTGGCGGCGCGCTTCGAAGAAACATGCTCCTAAGCTTGGCCGAGGCCGGCTTGTTTCGGCCTCGGTGGAGCAGTCGCATCCTTGACGAGACCCAGAAAGCGATCGCCCAGATCACCAAGGGCGAAACCGATGGTTCCCGACAAAGGGCGGCAATCGAGGCGGCATTCCCCGAGGCTCTGGTGACAGGCTATGAGATCTTCGAAGATAAGCTCGCGTTACCCGACCCCAACGACAACCACGTGCTGGCAGCGGCCATCGCGACGTCTGCTTCAGTCATCGTGACGGACAATCTTGCCGACTTTCCTTCCGCAGTTCTGGACCCGCACGCCATACAGGCGATTTCCGCCGACGACTTCATCGCCGATACAATCGAGCTGGATCCCTCGGAGGCCATTCTGGCCCTGCGTCGCATGCGGGAGCGCTTCAAGAACCCGTCGCTCGATGTTGCCGCTTTGATTCACAAGTCAGAAGCGCAGGGCTTATTGCAGGTTGCCACTTTCATGGATGAGTACCAGTCGTTCCTGTGAGGAGACGACTGGTGGATATTATAGCACAGGCATACGGTACCGTCGGCGATGTTAGTTGACTTTATTTCCCGCCGGACGTGTTAAGCGGTCCGTGGTAATCTGTCATCTCTGATCCATCTTCAGCCGAGGAGCTTCTCAAGCTCTTCCCTTTGGGCGGCATGCTTCTTGGGGTTCTCTGCTTTCAGCTTGTTCACGTTGATGAGCTTCCATCTGACCGCCGGAAGCTCGGCCGCTTGAGGGCGGTCGATCGCGTCGAAAGTCGGGATCGCCTTCATGCAGAGTTCTCAGGAATCTCTTCGCGTCATCGTTGAGGCGGGATTGAATATCCCCGATCAGGCGGTCGCGTGTCGCGATCAGTTCCGCAAGGTCGACCGCTTCCTTCGTCATGCCCTCGAATTCCCGCGCATAGGGCTGATCCAGATCGATCAGGTTTGGATTCAGCAGTTCGTGCGGCGGGCGGGGTGAACTCGCGACGTAGATCAGAAAAGTGCGGAACAACTCGTCCGTGAAGCCTTCATTCTCGTAGAGCAGTTTGACGTCGTAAAGGTCTCGCGGATGCTGGCGATCAAGGGCCGCATGGAGCTTGCCGCCGAACAAATCCTCGAAGGATACGATGTTCATCGTCGCATATCCGAACGCCTCCTCGACGGCTTCGGAGACTTCGCGTTGTTCCGGATCATGCACGACGCCCCGGGTAACGGGGGAGGTTTCGATTTTGATTTCGGCTGTGCCGAGGCGTGCGAGCGCGCGCGTGGCGCCACCGCCACCGCCGGCAATGCGCTGCGCTTTGGCGCCGGTGATTCCGCTTTCGATGACGGCGGCAATCCGGTCCATCGCGTCGTTGATCTCGACGAGGCTTTCGGCGCGGTCCTTGACAGGCAGATAGGTCAAATCGATATCGACCGAGAGGCGCGGAAGGTCGCGATAGAAGAGGTTGATGGCCGTCCCACCCTTGAGCGCAAATATTTTCTCCTTTGCGACATATGGCAGTATCCGCACGAGCAGCGCCACTTGGGCGGCATAGTCCTCACGCGCCATGACCACGTTCCTTTCCTACAAACTCTTCGGGCACCATGATCCTGTAGCGCGGATGTATCTTGCCGCCTTTGACCAATGCGCGATCCCCGCTGCCTAGGTCGAACTCTTCCGGATCGAGACGCTTGCGCCAGGCATGGTCGTGGCGGTCGGCGAACACGAAGAACAGGCGTTTGACCTTGATCTTCTTGCAACTTCTGAGCAGTGCCGAGAGGGTTCTCGGTCGCAACGTCGTCAGGCTTTCGAACACCATGTCGAGGTTGTGAAAGCTCTCCTGATCCGGCAACTCGTCCAGCGCCTCTAAGATCGCCCGTTCCGGCGAGGACATCACCAGTTTCCAGTCCCACGGCAGGGACGATGCTGTCTCTCCCTGATTATCTCGCGCGTCATCGACACCCAACTCCGGGTCGGAGAACAGCGATACGCTGCGTGTGCGGAGTTCGGTGTTGAGCGGCAGTTTTTCGAGCCAGTTGGGGATTTTTGAGCCGTAGAGCCAGACTGTGCTTTTGTCGCCGAGTGAGAGATAGTGCGCATAGCCTTGCAGGTCCAATGCCGTCGCCCCCCCGACATGGACAGGGTAGTGCATGATGTGCTGGAGCGAGAGCAGGCAGGTCTTCCAATCGAGCGTTTTCGTGGTGGCGCTGCCTGGTGCCGGGCGGCGGAAGACTCCGCGTCCAAGGCGTTCTAGCCAGCCACGTTGGACATAGGCGTAGGACGAACGCCGGCCTATACCGTGGTGCTCAAGCCAGGCGGAGTCCACGAGGAACCCCGTGGGGACAGCCTCAAGAAGACTCTTTAGCTTTTCATGTTCTTGTCCACTCATGTGCGACACAATGAAGTATTTTTAAAGAGGTCGCCACTTGTTTCTGTGATAACCTGTGAGATAGTCCGTCAAGGATCGACAAATTCTGGAATTCTCAAAGAGACTGGTGGTTGTCAGCTCTGAAGCTCACCAGCAAAGCAGGGCATGGATGCCCTCGGAGGGCTGAGAAGACATCCGGCCATTCGGAGCGAACAGTCGAAGCTATGTGCCCCTGTCGAAGCCGCTGCGCCAAACCAGAGTCAGGTTTCACTTTCGATCGCGGCGCTCTTTTGCCCAAACAAACATCGCACCGACGGCTGCATTGGCTTGCTGCACGCTGAACACTTCCGGTTCGAACGCGCCAGCCCATTGCTTTGTATCACGATGTTCCGGGTGGTGTTTGTCGGTCAGCGCGTCGAGAAATTCTTCGTAAGAGTAGGGCCCGCCACTGTCCTCTGGCGGACACGCGCGCTCTCCGGCAACACAGGCGGGAAAGTCCTGATCTGGTCTTCCGGTTAATTTGCCAACCTTCTCGACAGTGACGAGATGTCGCCAACCATCGCCGAAGTCATAAGTATATGTGAACTGACTGCCTTTCTTGACCAGCTCTCCAAGAGTAAACCTCTTCTCGTCCTTCCGGCCATCGTTTGGATCCCAGCTATCGTCACTCTCGTCGCGGGCCTCGAACCTGTCCTCGCCAATCTCGAACTCATGCAAATGATAGTCTTGCCACGGCATAGCGCCTTGGAGAACGGAATGCAGGATGTCCAAGCTGATGTCATTCGGCACGAGGATCCGGCGCCAGATCGGTGGTTTGATGCCAATAAGTTCGATTTTCAGCTCAATCAAAGTGTGTTCCGCCTGTCTCAATGGCCCTGCCGTTCAAGTAATTTTTGATTCTTAAGCTGAAGCATTCAAGGGGAACATTGGCCCCTCCTGCCCTTTGGTCAGGACCGCGCCCTACTCGGTCGGCTGCACGCAGCCGCCCTCCCCGAGCTGAAACGCCGCCTCTCCCTGCGACGTGCCGCTGGCAGTGCAGTCTCCTCCGGAGCCAACACGGCCCGCCGTCGCATGGTCGTGGCAACGCTCCATCTCGGCCGTTCCGGTTACGGTCACTGGGGCGGGGGTGTGCCCTCAACGGTGCGAACAGATGTATGTGGCCATCGGCCCAATCAAGCATAAAGCATGGGAAATGCTTCAACCATGACGTTAGTCGTTGCAAAGATGGCTGTGCAAAATAGTGTGGTTCGGAGAGGGTTCCGATAATGTCTTCAATACTCAAGTTTTTCCGAATTACATTCTTTCTCGTCCTATATTTTTTCTTATGCATGGTCGTGGTGACCACAATGCTTCAGGCTTGGCCGATTGGCGGCCAGATGTTGTTTGCATTTGGTGTTCCCGTCATTCTGGTCTGGTGGCAAGAAAAACGGAGATCGCGGAAAGTCGCTGCAAAGGCGCAAGCTGAGGGGAGTTCCGAAACCCACCCCCCCCGACCTGAGCCGGTGCCGCGCCCAAGTGCCTACGACAAGCGTATCGAGCGTGAGCGCGAACGAACTCGCCAAGCCAATGCGCCCAAATCGCCGGCGACCGTTCAGGCCTATTCCCCACCAAAGCAGGACTACGCTGAAATCGTTCGGGCTGGAAAGTCTGCGGCGCCGGCACTTGCAGCGGTCGCTGAACGAAACCAGCCCTCGCGAGTGGCATCGAGCGCATCGGCCCGATCATCGAAAAGCGGGTGGGTCCCGTCTAACGAAACAGCTAGCGTCGCCGGCCGCAACATCGGCGGGATGGTCTATGTCGGCACGCCTCCCTTGCTGAACACCTACGGGTATCGTGACAAGTGCCGAGCCTATATCGATCCATCCCTGTCTGTCGCGCGCTCTGGAGCCGACAAAGCTGGTGAAGGTATGCCCTACTGGCCCGGATACTCGGATATCTCACCTCAGTGCCGGGCGACCTACCTCGACTGGTTGGCCAGCGGGCGCAACGACGCCTCTTACAACCCCGGCTACATGTTTCTGTACTTCTACGGGCTGGAGCGTTGCTTCTTCGTCGATCAGTCCAACGAAGATGCCAAGGATATCGTCCAGGAAGTTCGGCGGCTGCAGTCACTTTACCCTGACAACCACTCTGTCAGGCGTTATTTGGGGGAGTTCCTCGACATTGCGATGCTTGCCGAAACCGACCTCGACGCTATCGAGCCGATGTTCGAGAAGCAGGGCTGGGAACTTCCGTTCTCACTCAAATACGCAATCGGAGCTCGGATCGACAAAGGCGAGAACCTGACAGCTGACTGGTTGCTGAGTTGGTTCATCTGCCATCCGGAAACAAATCTGAGAACTCCCGCGACGCGGTGCCGTGACGAGTTCGTCGCTCTTTTCCGTATGCGGTTTGATCGGCGTTTCCCTGATGGGCTCAAAGTGACCAAACCCCGGAAATCACTCACGGCTTCTTATAGCGCCGCCTCGAGCGAGTTTCAGGGGTCTGCCAACCCAACCGTTGATGGCAAGCCGGTCCCGGATATTTCCGGTCTGCGCAAACCGGTCGAGATTGCCCAGGAGTTGGCTGACGAGGTGATGAACGACCTCGACAAGCTCAGTCGCTTCCTGGGCCGAAACCCTGATGGCCGCGGAAGCGTGGAAGCGCATGCCTTGTTGCCCTCTGAACTATGGGATGCCTTCCCTTCAGAGGAAATGGACCGCTTGAAATCTTGGGCAAGCGATATCGTCGATCGCGGGGGATTGGTGCCGCTTGGGGAAGTGATCGGACGGCTGGAGGGAGAAACGAACGAGAAGATCGGAAAACGGCAAATGACAGGAGCCGCCGACGCGCTCGCGCGCCTCGGTTTCGGTCTGGCGCCCGACCCTCGGTTTGCGCTCCGGTCGCCCAAGGCGGAGGAGCCCGTTGTGCTGTTTAGTCTGGGTGAACCCATCGAAAGACTGGAGGAAGTTTCCGACAGCTATAGAAGCGCCTTGATCGAATTGGCACTTGGGTCGTTCGTCGCCCACGCTGATGGTCGCATCGCGGAGCCTGAACGCAGGGCGTTGGAAGATCAGGTTTCTGCCGCGGCCCTCAGCGATCAGGAACGCCGGAGGCTTCGTGCAAACCTTGAATGGTTCCTGGCCGTGCCACCGGACATGGCACTTCTGCGGCGGAAACTGAAGGAGGTGGGCCAAGACAACCAGGCCGCCATGCGGGCAGCGCTGGTTGGTGCAGCACATGCCGATGGCATCATTCACTCCGACGAAGTCGCAAGCATCGAGAAAATCTACAAGGCTTTGGGACTTGATCCCGCGCTTGCCTACTCTGACCTGCATGCTGGTGAAGTTGCGGACGGTCCGCGCACCGTTCGTGCCTCGCAACCAGGTCGCCCGGGCGAAGCGATACCCGAGCTTGAAAAAGCCAGCGGACCCAAACTCGACGCGTCGCGGATCGCAGCAATCCGTTCGGACACTGAGCGCGTGTCGTCCGTCCTGGGGCAGATTTTCGACGTCGAAGAGGAAGAAAACGGTGCCTCCGGGCCCGCCAGCCAAAGCCAGCTGGCGGGGCTTGACCCGAAACACGGCGCCATTGTCCTCGAACTAATTACTCGGGAGCATTGGTCTGACACAGAGTTCGAGACGATCTGCGCCTCGCATGGCTTGATGGCGTCCGGGGCACTGGAAGTGGTGAACGAATGGGCTTTTGAGACCTACGATGAAGCGCTGCTCGACGAGTATGATGGATATGACGTGTCTCCGGAGATTGCGGAGTCGGTAAAAGAAAAGATGAGTGCGGAGGGCAGGGATGTCTAAGTTGAAACCACGTGAACGCGATGCAATCGTACAGGCGCTTCGGGCCGGGGTCGTGCCCAAGCTCGGTTTGCGCCATATCCAGGTCGGCCGCGTCCGGGAGATTGAAGAGCTCGTCAAGGACATGGACCGGATATCCGATGGCGGATCGGCAATCAGGTTCATCATCGGGGAATACGGATCGGGCAAGACGTTCTTCATGAACCTGATCCGCCTCGTGGCTCTGGAGAAAGGCCTGGTCGTGATGTTCGCCGATTTGGCGCCAGATCGGCGCATTCACGCGACCGGCGGACAAGCTCGGGGGCTGTATGCGGAGATGGCCCGAAACCTCTCGACGCGGACAAAGCCCGATGGCGGGGCATTGGCCAGCGTGGTGGAACGGTTTGTCAGTCAAGCTCACCGAGATGCTGAAGAACGGGATTTGCCCACGGGGACCGTCATTCGTGAACGCCTTGGCCACTTTGAAGAGCTTACCGGGGGGTTTGAGTTCGCTGAAGTCATCCGTCGGTATTGGGAAGGCCATGAAACTGGTGACGACGAGCTGAAATCCGCAGCCCTGAGATGGCTGCGCGGCGAGTTCGCGACACGCACCGACGCGCGCAAGGCGCTTGGTGTGCGAACGATCATCGACGACGCCAGTGTCTATGACCATCTGAAGCTGATGTCGGCATTCGTGTGCGAGGCCGGGTATAAAGGATTGCTGGTCGGCCTCGACGAGATGGTGAACCTCTACAAGCTCACTTCGTCGCAGGCCCGCAATGCAAACTACGAACAGATCCTCCGGATCCTGAACGATGTGCTGCAGGGTAGCGCCGAGAACCTCGGATTCCTTATGGGTGGAACGCCGGAGTTTCTGATGAACACCCGTCGAGGGCTCTATAGCTACGAAGCCCTTCAATCGCGTTTGGCCGAGAACACCTTCGCGCGAGACGGATTGGTCGACCTTTCAGGACCGGTTGTCCGGCTGGCCAGCCTGACCCCTGAAGATCTCTTCGTTCTTCTGGCCAATGTGCGGCGGATCATGCAGGACGATGCCGGTGCTCTGTCGGACGACGCGCTCGAGGCCTTCATGGCGCATTGTTCGGACCGGATCGGTGAAGCTTACTTCCGCACCCCGCGCAATACGGTGACGGCCTTCGTGAACCTGCTTTCCGTGCTCGAGCAAAACCCCGGTGTCGAGTGGAGCGATCTGATCGAAAAGATCGAAGTCTCCGAAGACCTCGGCGAAGACATGACCGAGATAGACGAGTCGACTGGTGCCCAAGACCCTGGTGACGATGATCTGATCAGCTTTAAGCTCTGACGCCGATGAGCAGTGCGTTCGACAAACTGGCGAGGCCTGTGCAGAAATGGATACGTCAGCAAGGATGGCGCGAGCTTCGCGACATCCAGGCGCGATCCATCCGGACGATCTGCGAAACCAATGACGATTTAATCATTGCAGCTTCTACGGCGGGCGGAAAGACCGAGGCGGCGTTCCTGCCGTTGATTTCACAGGTGCTTGACGAGCCGTCGGGCGGCACCGGTTTCGACCTGCTCTACATCGGTCCGCTGAAAGCCTTGATCACGGACCAGGCCATGCGGCTGGAGGGCATCTGCCAGGAAGCAGAGCTTCCGGTTGTTCCCTGGCACGGGGATGTCTCGCAATCGATCAAGACGCGCGCATTGAAATCTCCAAAAGGGATCCTGCTGATAACCCCAGAGTCCCTTGAGGCGCTTTTCATTCGTCGCGGTTTGGAAATTGCACGCCTGTTTGGGGCCACGCGGGCGGTCGTGATCGACGAGCTGCACACGGTTCTTGATAGCGAACGCGGGGTCCAGCTTCGTTCACTGCTCACGAGGCTCGAGCTCGCGATAAAGCGCCCAATCCGTCGGGTAGGTCTGTCAGCTACTCTGGGCGACATGGACCTCGCCAAGGCTTATCTTCGCCCTGACGCCGCAAACGCTGTCCAGCTGATCGAAGCAGATGGCGGCGAGGCTGAATTGAAGCTTCAGCTTCGCGGTTACCTTTCCGGCGATGAAGATGAAAACAGCCCATCCGCAACGGACGCGATATCAGCCCATCTGTTCAAGCATCTTCGAGGTAGCGATAACCTGGTCTTCGCCGGAGCGCGCCAACGGGTCGAGATTTACGCAGATCGGTTGCGGGAGCTTTGCGAACGGGAGCACCTGCCACAGGAATTCTATCCCCACCACGCGAGCCTCTCCCGAGAACACCGTGACTTCGTTGAGCGGCGCTTGAAGGACCCTGCGAAACCGACGACAGCCGTTTGCACATCGACGCTCGAGCTGGGAATCGACATCGGTGACGTGACCTGCGTGGCTCAAATCGGTGCGCCATTCAGCGTCGCGGCGTTGCGACAACGGCTTGGCCGATCAGGCCGCCGTGAAGGACAGCCGGCTATTCTCAGGCAGTACGCTGTCGAAGCCAAGTTGACGCCGGAGAGCAGTTTCGTGGATCGTCTTCGCCTCGGCCTGATCAGGTCCATCGCGATGATAGACCTGCTGCTGGAAGGCTGGTGCGAACCTCCAAAACCCCAAGCGCTTCATCTCTCGACGCTCGTTCATCAGATACTGTCAGTCATAGCGCAGCGCGGCGGTGCGTCTGCAAGCGTGGTCTACAACGTGCTCTGCCGCGAAGGTCCCTTTCGGAAGGTCACAACCGAAGTCTTCGCAGATGTGTTGCGTGTAATCGGCCACCCAGAAACCGGCTTGATCGAACAGGCCGGCAGCGGGCTGCTACTTTTGGGATCCGCGGGCGAAAAGCTGGTCGAGCATTACAGCTTCTATGCGGTGTTCCAGACACCTGAAGAATTCCGTTTGGTTGCAGAGGGGCGGGACCTTGGAACCCTGCCGATCGACAATGTTCTTGCCCCTGGGATGCTATTAATATTCTCTGGGCGACGTTGGGTTGTTCAAGAAATCCATGATCGTGAAAAAGTCATCGTCGTCAAACCCGCTAAGGCTGGTGTGCCTCCGGTCTTTGGCGGCGATGCGGGGGACATTCATGACAAGGTGATCGACCGAATGTTCGCCGTGCTCGAGGGGGATTCCAGCCCAGCTTACATGGACACAGTCTCTTTGATGATGCTCGAGGAAGCGCGTGCTCACTATGAACAGCTGGGGTTTAGGGCCAATAACATACACAGCATCGGCGAGCATACATCAGTCATTGCGACGCGGGTCGGTACGGTGAGGACTTCAACCCTCGCGCTAGCACTGAGAAGTGAGGGGTTTTCAGTCGAGCAGCATGACGGGTTCCTGCTGGTGGAGGCCGGGGACGAAACCCCCGATCTTCAAACGGTACTAGCGCATATTCGATCTGGCGAACCTGTCGATCTGTTCGCGGGAGCAGGGAATTTAATGTCGGAGAAGTTTCATCCTTACCTGTCGCAGCCCCTCTTGGAGTTGGATGCAATTTCTTCCAAGCTTGCGCCCGATACTCTTACCACGATGGTCGGTATACTCGTCCCAGCATAATGAGTGCGGCTATCCTCGTTGACTGTTGTCATCGTTCCTAAGGCTAGTGATTGCTCTGTCTCCGCCAAGAAAGGACGGCATCTTCCGTTCCCGCAACTGGTGCCGCGTCACTCCAACGATCCCAGAAATTGACTGTTGCGCTATTGGGTTTGAAGCGCGGCTCGGACACCACAACTCGCGTCGGAAGCAAGCTCGCATCGCCGACCACCAATGCCTCACCGATGTCGAGGACCGGTAGAAGATCACCAAAACCGCCGAGGCTGTCAGGCAGCAACCGTTTGATCACGGCTTGATCGTCGCCGTTGGTCAGCCGCATCGCAATGACATTGTTGCACTGGCTCAGAACGGTGCGGTTCACTTCGGATGGTCTTTGGCTGATAACCACTAGTCCAACACCGTATTTCCTGCCTTCTTTGGCGATCCTCTCGAAAATCCCGACCGAGATCTCATCGGCTGACTCTGACGACGCACGCTCCGGGATATACAGATGTGCCTCGTCGCAGAACAATGCGATGGGATGACGGTTGTCTGGTGGCGTCCACTGGCTGACTGTGAATATCAGCCGAGCAATCAAGCTGACCATGAGCGGCAGGATGTCGGACGGCACTTCCGAGAAATTGATGATCTTGATCCCACCCTTGCCATCGGCTTGCGATCCGCGCCCACCTATCAGGAAATGCGTTACCTCCGACAGCCAGGCCATATCCATACAGGCTGCTGGCGGCTGAAAAATGAACCCAAGCCTGCGATCATTTCGTTTGGCTTCAAATCGCGCGATTAGGCGGCTGAGCTTGTCGAAGTATGGTCCTTGCTTTTCCTTGTTGTTGGCGCCCGGAACCATTTGTTCGTTCAAGTCAGATAGTTGCTTGTGGACACCGTCGATATCGAAAGGCACGGGGCTATCGATAGTGAAATTTGCAAGAATGTCGGCGTGTTTTCCCGGATCAAGCATTGCGCGCTTCGCATCGGTGATACAGCGCGTCATGAGCATGGCTTGGTTCGGAGCGTTCTGATCGGACCGATCTACAAACAAAGCGACCAATGCCTCATAGCCGAGAAGCCAGAACGGTAGATGCAGAACACCGTCGGCCAGTCGGCGATCGTGTCCAATGTCCCCCGGCCCAGCGATGCGTAGATGCCGAAACTCGTCGCTATCGAGGGTCTGGTACTCACCATGGATATCGAACAAGATTACGTTGGCTTGTGGAAGACCGGCAATCTGGTCTAGGAGCCGCGCAGTTGTGTACGATTTGCCGCTGCCAGTGCTACCGACCACGATGGCATGACGTTGGAACAGACGGTTGCCGTTCAAGAAGGCCCGCGCGTCCTCGTCCAATGCATAGCGACCAAGATCAAGCTGCGGGCCGTCGCCGGAAACCTGCGAAATGACCTGCATGAAGTCTGTCAGGCGCTGACCTTCCAAGGAAAAGCAATCCGCATCGATTTCGGGCACAGTCTCTAAGGTGCGCTTAAAGACGTTCTCTTTCAGTCCCTCCTTGTCTACGAGTGTTCCAATCAGAGCGACCCGAACAAGGTTGTTTTCGGGAAGCGCGGCTTCCGGATCCTCCTCAGCCCCATCTATTGCAGTTTCGTCACCTGCCTTGCGTGTGATGCGCGAAACTATCCCGATTAAGTGCTGCCCAGCTTTCGAGCTTCTGATCGCGGTCAACCGATTGACCTGAATCCGTTTGAGGCGTTCAAGTTCATCGACTCGCACCGTCACAGTGGCAGTATCGACGGCGATAATTTTGCCGAGACTTTCATCATCGTTGAAATCAAGTATGCCCAACTCTTCCTCCTAAAACCCAATCAATTCGTTCAATGCAGGCAACTCCCAATATTTGCCTCCGGTAACAACAATACCGTCTGGGTTGTCACGGTTGTAAACCATTGTCCCGTCATCGTGGTTCTCGAGCGCAAGGTAGTGACGCCCGGCGTTGTTCTTGAGAAAATCCTTGGCTTCGGGCGTTAAAGTGCGCGCTGCGACAAGGATGGGAACGTCATGCACACGACAACGCGTCATCAGCTTCGGATGGATATGGCCGTCGCGGAAACCGTATCCTATGCAAATGAACGCGGTCGCGGCACTCAACACACGATCAGCGCCCTGTATCGCGCTCCGAAAGGGCTCGTCGTGCGTCCGCTGATATTTGCTTACACCTGGCGTGACAATCAGCGGAACCAAACCATCGGGCAACTCGCTCGTCATCGGCAGCGACATCACACCCCCATGCGGGTCTGAAAACCAATCAAGAGACCCGTGGACTTTCCAGACTGTGACCGTCCGCGCCAAATTGGCCCCTTGTTTGAAAATCAGGTTCTCCGCCCCATCGGCCCGTCGCAGATAGCCCGGAAGGAATCCCGTGTTGTGGATGTAGCCGCCTGAATCGGCTGCATACTCTGCAACGCGGTCGTAGTTTGTTGTTACGACATGGATATTGCGGTTTGTACTTCGGAATAACCCTGTGAATAGGGTGCGGAGCGGAAAAATGGTCTCGGTCTTTATAGCTGATTTGAGCAGGCTATAATCGCCCTGAGCGATGAAGTCCCAGGTACTTCGGACAATCTTGACAACCAAGGAGTCGGGTAGAGGCTTGTTTTCTAGTGCTGCTTCTAAATGATCTCCAGCGGCCAAGGCTGTTCTAACAAGTGTCCAGGCATCGACTTCCGGTCCATCGTCGGCCTGTACATTATCGCGGAGCCAAACGGCCAAATCCCCCATGCCACGAATGCCATGCGGTATCGAGGCCCCGCTGCCCAAGACTATCACTGGGCTATGCTGTGCACAGTTTTGGCACTGCTTTGCGAGTTCTTCTAGTTCCAAAGCTATTTTGCCTCACTTCTTGTACTTCGGCTTAGTTTGTCTTTGCCCGAAAACGATTTGGTCCAATATTTCGCTCGTACGATACCCCCGGTAGCACTTCTTTGTCACAGCAAGTTTTCGCTGTCGTCGCAAGGTGGGTGCGTCGGGAATCTGGCAAGTGACATGGAGCCGAAAATGCCGGCTTCAGCTATGAGCCATGCATCAACATACGCCCTCTGGCATCTTTGACGGCTGTTCACCATCCTTCCTTCGCGGCCAACGCACTTCTCCCGTTGTCTGAGTTGCATGACATGCTGGTCGCAGCTGTCGTCCCGTTCACAAAGGTTGTCGCCGATCTTTTTCCCCTGACCCTGCGGGCCATTCCTCGCGGATCAAAAAGACCGGCGCCTGCCCCTCTCCGCTGCGCTTCGCCTTCGGTGTGGCCGGGCCTTGGCCAGCTGCAAGGTGACCATCATTGCAACGCAAACAAGGAGAAGAGCAATGACCACGAACTGCATCAAATTCACCAGCGCCGACATCGAAACCGCCAAGGGCGTCGGATCCATCTCGACCCTGACTTTTGATCTCGACATCACGGTCGAACCTGTCGCAAGCACGAACCCGATGGCCCCCACGCACCGTGTGCTCGGCCGCTCCCCGCGCGGCAAGCTGGTCGAGTGCGGCGGCATCTGGAAGAAGCAGAACAAGGAAACCGGCGCCGACTACTACACGCTGACCATCCGCGACCATGGCTTCAACGCCAACCTCGGCAAGGCCGCGAACCAGGACGATCTGTCCCTGCAGGCGGTCATCCCCTGGGGTCCGAAAGACGCCGCCTAAGCCACGGGCCAGACCGCTTCGGCGGTCTGGCTATCTCTCGTTCTTGGGCTCGCCTGATGGGCGGGCCCAAAAGCCGATGTTCAAAGAACGCGGCATATTTCGGAAGCGGACGCCGAGGCGGGTCGTCAGACCGGATAGGTCGCAGAAGCGGCTCTGATCTTTCTGTTGAGGGACAGCGTGGATCGCACGAACCCGAGGCGGGACCGAATGTCAGCAGGGAGAACTGGCAGTCCGCTGAGCGAGGCAAGCGCACCCCTTCTCTCAGTCGAGCAACCCGTGCTTGGGTCGTCTTGGCGAAGCTCCCTGGGGCGGCGAACTCGCCCTCTGCCACAGTCAACGAAATCACAAATCGACGTCATGAAGCTGGGGGCAACGTCTCACCCCAGTGTCACCGCCGCGCGCCTTTCCGTCGACCTGTTGGCCTTTCAGATCGCTAGCCCGGGGTCGAGCGGTCGGCAACGCCGGGGGCAGGTTTCTGGACGGCTGACGCCTTGAGCGCTGCTGGGCATCGCTCACAACAAACCTGCCCCCGGCGTGCTCCATTTCATTCCGCCCCGTGCCGGGTGCAGCCCGCTCTCATGCCCCCGGTCTTTTCCACGATCCGTCCAACGACGATCAACGGAAAGGATCACACCATGACACTCGAACAATCCATCGACCTCGCCGAACTGCAAGCCGATATGGCCTTCGAAGCCTACCTCGCCGCCTTTGATGAAGACGCCCATCCCGAGACACTCGACAGCCTCGAGACCGAGGCGCTGATCGCCCGCAACCGCTACGACGATCTGCGCAATCAGGGACTGGGTCACTGACCCAGACATCCCTGCGGGTCTTCGGATCCGCAGGGGTCTGAAGCTGTTTCTTTGAAGCATCGTGCCGCCTTCAGAGGGTGTGATCCGCGTCATCCCGCGTGGGCCATTTTCGTGTTCCTGGCGGCCGATCCGTGACCGGCTCGAGCGTTTGGTTTGCCTGTCGTCGCGTGCGTCTTGAACGCAAGTTTCGGAAGCTTTTTCGGCCTGGTTGTCCTGCATCGATGAGGGGGGGACCCGTTTCATGTCGCTGTGCAACGCGGGGTCTTGACGGCGGTCAATGTCCGCAAAAAGACACGACATGCAAAACGTAATATTGTGCAATGTGAAGTATTGAAGTATAAGCGAAGGAGAGAAGGAAGACGTTGGCAGGATATGGCCAATGTTTGCACATTTTGTCCGAGGGGTCTGACCCGTGCCGAGGCCAGCGAAAAACCTGAAGCTTGAAGATCGCATCGAAGTCGCGCAGCGCTTTGCGGCGGGCGAAAGCGCGAAGGACCTGGCGGCGGCGTTCGGCATCTCTCCGCGCCATGTGAACCGGCTCGCGAAAGAGGAGGCGGGCGAGGGGATCGC
>CEVF01032123.1_pt1 | contig 22713 bp, 16 predicted proteins | sample 356441 | NCBI WGS metagenome assembly CEVF01 (sample SAMEA2622765, study PRJEB7988) | marine metagenome | biome: marine biome (ENVO:00000447); feature: surface water layer (ENVO:00002042); material: "saline water (ENVO:00002010), including plankton (ENVO:xxxxxxxx)" | depth 5 m | reverse complement strand
GCTTGGGCCGGGAAACCCGATGGGAAACCCCACAACCCCAGAGGAAGAAAAGGACGAGGACCAAGGCGAGCCTGCCCGAAAGGGCCAGGCTCTTGTTCCGCTCAAAAGACGACATGGGCATGTCCACTTAAGCCAACAGATCACTCCCTTGTTGTCAAAAGGGTTCAGCCCGCTTTTCCGCCTTTGCCCGGAATAGACGCGAGGGACTCCTGCAAGGATAAATGCGGTTCAAAAAAAGTTTCTTACTGGAAATCCGTGGGAAAACGGTCAAGAAGAGGTGATGCCTTCTTGTCTTCTCATCCCGATTGTCGCGCTCACAGCCTGTTTCGGCCTGCATGCGGACAAGCCCGATGCCTGGAACCAGTTCCGTGGTCCCAACGGGTCGGGGGTCCATGCCCAGGCTGGCTTCAGCGTACCCTCGAAGGAGGGATTGCGATGGAAAACCGCCGTACCCTCCGGTCTATCCTGCCCGGTTCTATCTGTAAGCAAGATCTTCCTCACGGGGATCGAGCAAGGACGACTGGTCACGCTCGCCCTCGACAGGAAATCAGGCAAAATCCTTTGGAAAAGAAAGGCTCCGCAAGTGGAAATCGAGAAGTTTCACGAGTCCGCCGGCCCAGCCACCCCTACCCCATTCGTCGACGAGGACATGCTCTTCGTCTACTTCGGCTCATTCGGCATGCTTTCTTACGACCACCGGGGCAAAGAGCTCTGGAGCAAACCTCTGCCGACACCGAAGAGCCTCTACGGGACTTCCTGCTCTCCCATCGTCGACGGCACACTGCTCATTCTGGTGACCGACGACGACAACAACCTTCCCAACAGCAGGGTCAGTCGCTCTCGTATCCTTGCCATCGATAAGAAAACGGGCAAAACCCTCTGGGAAAGGCCCCGGCCCTTCCACCGAAGCGGGTGGTCGACACCCACCATCTGGGAACATGACGGCGGCAGGGAACTGGTGGTCCTAGGGAACGGTTCCCTACGCGGCTATTCTCTCCCTGAGGGGGAGGAGAAGTGGCAGGTGGACGGGTTTTCCAGGGAAACCATAGCCCGGCCCATGGCGGGAAAGAAATTCGTTTTCGCCTCTGCCTCAAAGCTGGGCGGATCAGCCGATCTCAAGACTGATCCCGCGCCCTTTTGGGAGGCAGTCATCAGTTTCGACGCCAACGGCGACGGAAGACTCCAGCGAAAGGAGATGACCGGGCATTTCACCTTTCCTTTCCGCCCCCAACTTCCTCCCGGCCATCCTGGCTACGGCCTACCCCTGCCCAAGGATCCTGCCAAAAGGAAAAAGAGGCTGGACGGGATGTTCTCCTGGATGGACAAGAACAGGGACGGGTTCTGGGACAAAGACGAATTCATCGCAAACCTGACCATCGGACGGGGGAAGCCCCTGCTGGTAGCGGTCAAGCCTGGAGGAAGCGGAAACGTGACCGATTCCCACCTCGGGTGGGAATTCAACAAGGGCATCCCCGAGGTCCCATCCCCCATCCTTCACGAAGACCGGGTCTACATGATATCCAACGGGGGCGTCCTGACCTGCGTCGACGCTTCCAAGGGAGAAATGATTTACCGCAGAAGGCTGGAAGGACGCGGCCAGTACGTATCCTCTCCCGTGGTGGCTGGAAACGATCTTATACTGGCCTCCGAGGAGGGACTGGTCTCGATTATCCGCACGGGGGACGAATTCAAGGCCATCGGCCGGTATGATCTGGGCGAAACCATCGAGGTAACGCCCGCCCTCGGCAAGGATACTCTCTTCCTGAGAAGCAAGAATTTCCTCTGGGCCTTCGGCAAGCCCGGTAGCTAGAGAGCGCTCCGTCCTTCCTTCTCCGGATAACCGTTCCCCAGGGAATGAATGAAGGCCAGGAAGGAGGCGAAAAGAAAAAGAGCGACCAACTGGTGGACCACGGGCAGCAGGATGCGGAAGTCGATGATCAGCAAAATAGTCGCGACCCCGAGCAGGAACTGGACCGTGACCAGTCCGACGATACGGCGGAGCCATCTCCCCTGGAAATCGTCGAGGGATTTCGAGCGGAAAGCCCACCACGCGAAGGCCAGCGTGGCGAGGAAAAGCAGGGTGCCCATCCATCGGTGGATGAATTGCACCGAGAACTTGTCCTCCAGAAAATTCTTCCAGAAGGGCGACAGCCCGAACAAGCCCTCGGGCACCCATTCGTTCTCCATCATGGGAAAGGTATTGAATCCGTAACCCGCCTTCATCCCCGAGGTAAAGGCGCCGTAGGTGACTTGCAGGCATAGCAGGGCGAGCAACAGGCAGGCAAGTAGGCTCAACCTTCCGGGCGGAGGAGCCCGACGGGTCGGAGCCCGCAGATCCCGCAACATCCACCAGCCGAGCCCGAAAACGGAAAACGCGAGTCCTAGGTGGGCCGCCAAGCGGAAATGGCTTACCTCCGGGTTGCTGACCAAGCCGCTCTTGACCATATACCAGCCCATCAGCCCCTGCGCCCCCACTAGGAGCACGAGGACCAGACCCTTAACCCTAAGGGAGCCATTCAGCTTGCCCTTGAAGAGAAACCACAGGTAGGGAAGCAGGCAGAGCAAGCCGACGATCCGACCCATGATCCGGTGCAGGTATTCCCAAAAAAAGATGTCCTTGAATCCAGCCAAGTCCATACCGAGGTTGACTTTCCGATACTCGGGCGAGGCCTTATACTGATCAAATACCTCATTCCACTGGGTCTCGTTGAGTGGCGGAAAAACACCCATCACGGGCCGCCAGTCGACCATCGAAAGGCCCGATCCGGTAAGGCGCGTGATCCCTCCCACCACAAGGATCGCAACCACGCTGGCGCAGACACATTTCAGCCAAAGATCCAAGGATTGGCTCGTGGAGGGAGCTGGTAGGGTTTTTGGTGATGACATCGCTGATGGTCTCGACGGAAGTTTCTGAAACCATACTAGCCACCATTGGGATTCCCGCAAATATTTCTTACCCGGGCGGAGGCGGAAACGTGCCTCAATCGAGGATCTTCAGTCGCAGATCCTTGAACTCGGCAAGCATCTTGGGGTTGTGCAACTGGAGCTGGATCATTCCTTCGTGAAGACGTTTCTCTTTGGGCAGGCGTTCCGTAAACTCCGCCGAGGTCTTTCCGTTAATGACGAACTTGAAGTAATTCCCAAGAGCGAGAAGATGAACGGAGTTCCACTCCCCCTTTCGAATATCCTTTTCTTTCAATCCGTTCTCGATCGCCGTAATGGTCGGCTTGTCGTTCTTGTCGATGACCAGGCTATCCCCGCGAAAGCAACGATGCTCCTTGCGTCCAGGGGTATGAAAATCCCAAGCCCCCATGACTTGCTTGCCCAGGCCGATTGCACCCAAATCCGCATGGTAGCACTGGAAGTCCCTCTTCCCGGTCTGGTCCCTGACGGCCCGTATGCTCACCCCGCTGTTCGCTTTGGATCCCGTAAGCCGGTAGCTGAACTTCAGCTCGAAGTTTCCAATTTTCTTGTTCTCCGCATAAGCAAGGTAACAACGCCCTCCCTTGTCTCCATCACCAAGGATTGCGCCATCCCTGACAACCCATGCATCCTTGGCCTGAGTGGAAACCGGCGTCCATCCTTTCAAGGTCTTGCCGTCGAAAATCGGGACGAAGCCGTCTTCGGCCCCATTGGCGGTCCCCAAGGCAAGGGAAAGGAAAAGAATGGCCGGGCGGAGGATCTTGTAGGTCGATTTCATTTTTCTGGGTTTTCGGTTTCGTCCGCCTTCCCCAGCAGGGTAAGGTAGCGGATCAAGTCAAGAAGTTGCTGGCGGGACATGCCCGCGGTCAAGCTGGAAGGCATGGCGCTGCCCAATTTCCTGACCGAGCCCACCTGATCCTTCCGCAGAGTAACGAGGGTTTCCTCGGCTAGCCGGCGAAAGGCGACTTGGTCCCGACCGCCACTGCGCTCGTAACCCTGCATGACCTCCCCGGACTTAGTGGTAATCTCGAGAAGGGTGTAACCTTCCTTCACCTGCCGAGCGGGCCAGAGCAGTTCTTCCACGATGCGGTCGGCAGCGAGTGTGGTGCCGATGAAAGTAAGGTCCGGCCCTACCACGCCCCCGGCGGAACCGATGCGGTGACAGCCCACGCAGGAGGCGGCCAGCAGCTTACCACGGCCGGGGTCCCCTTTCTCCCGGGCCATGCGGACCAGTTCATTGAGATTCACGCGATCTGGGGAAAGATTTTCGCCGCCCGCTCCGGCAAGAGGAGAAAGAAGGTCGTCCAGGTCCTTGCTGAGGTGACCCGAGGAGTAAAGGGACTGCAGAAGTCCGCGGGCCGATGATCGATCAGGAGGGGAACCACGGAGAGCCTCGAGGAGGCTGCGCTCCCCCGAAGGCCTGGAGAGAAAGGCCCGCAAAAGAGTATGGGCATTGCCTTGGTTGAGCCCTCCCTCCGCGATCAGGGAAGCGGCCCGCTTGGCCGCTTCGGAAAGATCGGTCAGGCACATCGCCCGAATGGCCGAAACCCGGACTCCGGGAAGGTTTCCCCGGCCGGAGAAACGGGCAAGAATTTCGGGAGCCTCGGTCGACTTCATTTGGGCTAGGGAAAGGAAGGAGGCGGACCGCAAGGCGAGGGAAAGACTCTTGTCCCTGGCCTTCCCGGCAAGCTTCGGACCAAGCTCCCCGACCGACCACAACCCGGTCAGAATCAGGGCTTGCCGAGTTACCTCCTCGTGTCCGGAATCAAGCAGGGGGAGAAGAAGGACAGGAAGTTCTCCCTTCGGCTTGACGGTTCTTTGCATGGCCTCCTCCACGAGGCGGGAAAGAAGGATGGCATGGGTATCGGCATCGTATTGACCGCGTGGAGCGAAGGCCGCACGGTCGAGGCCATAGTCTCGGAATTCCCTAGGTCCGCCCAGTGCGAGCAGCGAAAGCATGGCCCCTAGGCGCTCCTTCACGGAGAGATCCCCCGATTCGGCGACCTTACGCAACCGGCCAAGGGCGTCCCTGCCGCCCGCCCGGCTCAGAACCGCCGCGACCTGGGACGAATTGCGGAATACCAGGCGGCCTTCGGCGAAAGCCTCTTCCCAATGGGGCTTCAAGTGATGAACGGCCTGGGTAAAGGCATACTCGATGGAGCGGTCCATTTCCCGCTCACTCGCCAGGGCCGCGACCTTGATGGAATTCATCTGCGGGATTTGACCCGCGGCCAGCACCGCTTCCATGCGCACGCGGGGATTCTCATCCCGGGCGAGGAGGGCCAGCAAGTCGAGGGGTTCCCTGATTCGGTCGGCCCACCTGCCCGCAATCCGCGCCGCGAGAGCCCGAGCGCCGGGAAGGTCGGATCGGGCCACCCTACGGAGCAGATCCTCGCTCACCATCTCGATGGTGGAAAATGCGAGGAGGGCCTCCAGAAGATGGCGCTCGCGCCCCTTCTGGTCAGGGTCGTCCAGCCCAAGGGCCCATTTTTCCATGCCGGGCAATTCATCCTCGAGGCGGGTGGGTTCGAATCGGTTGGAGAGCTCTCTTTTGGCCTGTCCTCGGGTCCAGGAGTCGGGAGCCTTCAGGCTGTTCAGAACCTCACGCAGAGGGGCATCCGCAAGTTTTGGAGGGCGAAGCGGGGGGCGCGGGGAACTGATCCGCCAAATCCGGCCATGAGCCTTGTCCCGGCGAGGGTCGCGATAGGCGTCGTCCTGGTGACAGATGATGGAATTATACCAGTCCACGACGTAAATGGCTCCGTCAGGACCGAGGTTGACGTCGACGGGACGGAAGTTGCGATGGGACGAACGGATCAGAGGCTCCTCCCATTTCAACTTGAACCCGGCCCCGTCATCGGACAGGGAAAAGATTTTTACCCGGTTGGCCTTGAAGTCGCCGGTCGCGAACCTTCCCTGCAAATCCCCGGGCAAATGTCCGCCATCCATGTAGCCTATTCCGCAGTAGCCTCCTGGGTTGCCGATCCTCGGGAGCTTCAGGCGGTTCTGGGCAGGAACCTGGCCGGGAGAAAGACAGGAAACTCCACCCGCCCCATCGACGACGAACATTTGTCCCCACTCGTCGAAGGCCATGCCCCAGGGGTTGGCAGGGCCCATCCAGTTGTCGAGGAGCGGATCCAGACGCAGGGTTCTGGGCCGGAACCTGTAGATGCCAGCCAAGTAAAGGTCGCTCGATCCCAGCGGGGTCTCCACCCGGGACTCGATCCCATCACCCTGCCCCATGAAGAGGTCTCCCTCCGGACTCCAGGCAAAGGAATTGATGGTCTGGTGCGAATCCCCACTGCCGAATCCGCTCAGCAGGACTTTTTTATGGTCGGCCCGGTCATCCCCATCGGTATCTTCCAGAAAAGTGATCTTCGTGCTCTCAGCCACGTAAACGCCTCCGTCTCCCAGCTCTAAGCCGCTGGGGATGTTCAGCCCCTCCGCGAAGACGATCGACTCGTCGGCACGACCGTCTCCATCGGTATCCTCGAGGATGAGGATCTTGTCGTTGAAGACGTCCCCGGGAAAAACGTGCGGATAGGCCGTGGTCACCGAGACGTAGGCCCGTCCATTCGGGTCCCAGCGGACGGCCAGGGGATTGGTCAACCCCAGCTTCTCGTCCGCAAAGAGGTTGACCCGCAGGCCATACCCGACCTCGAAGGCCTTGGTTTCCTTTTCCACGTCCGCCGATTCATCCCCATGCAAAACCTCCGGCTCGGGCCGGTCGTGCCCCGGGTCGGGCTCACCTTTTGCCACTTTGCGGATTCGTTCATCGGCCCCCTCGATCAAGGGAAGCAACCTTTTCCACTCCTCCCTGAAGGGAACCTTCCCCCTGGTGAACTGGCGTCGGGAATCGTCCCCGTACAGAAGCTTCCAGTTGGCCGGTCTCCAATAATCGAACCAGAGCCGGTTCTTCTCACGAACCGCCTCGCGCAGAGCCTTGATTTTCCCGAGCGGAGGGACTCCAAGGCCCGCCCTTTCCATCCATAGGGATGCGGCTTTTTCATGGGCATCCGCCCTCAAGTGCATCCCGTTCTCGGTCCATCCCCGGGGTCCACCCGTGAACAAATCGACGAAGACTAGCTTACGATCACTCGCCATCTCACGGATCTTTCCCACGTAGAGCGAAAGGGTTGGGTTATGAACCGTCAAGTCGGGCAGGAGAGAACTCGCGGGTTTCTCGAATGCCAAGGGGGTTACCACCACGACTTGCTTGGCCTGCTTCAGGTAATCGTCAATCAAGCGTTCGTAGGCCTTGGCAAAATCATCCAGCCTTTCCTCGCCCTCCATGGACTCGAGCCGGCCGAAGCAGGCAATGACCATGCTGACTTTTTCCCGTCCGAGTTGCTCGACGCGGTCGCCGAACCCATTTTTGCGCCATCGCTCGATCACCGAGCCCTGACGGTAGACGGTATCGGCATCCCATGACATATCCCGGAAAACGGGCTCTTGCCGGACGAAGGCAAGGGTCAGCATGGCCTCGAGCGATCCGTCCTCCTGGGCCCGCCCGACGTCGGTTCCGCCCACGAAGGCAACAACCTCTTTCTTGCCGAGGGAAAAGTTGGCCGCGGGCAGGATCGTTCCCGCGGACAGGAAAGCAAGCAGGGGCACAAGCTTCGTCTTCATTTTCCTAGTATGGCTGGCCCGCAAGCCCGACTACCTATGGGTTTTCGAACTTCCAAGGCCAGGGCTTGACCTTGGCCCGGGTCGCCCAGGCTTCCCACTTGTCCTCGAGGGCCTTGGCGATCTCGGGCTTCTCCTTGGCGAGGTTCCTCGACTCTATGCGGTCCGCGGACATGTCGTAAAGCTCCCACGGACGAAGGCTGGAGGGACGGCCGGTACGCCCGTATCGGACTAGCTTCCAGTCCCCGTCCCGGACGGCGCTGTTGAGGTGGTGCTCAAAATAGAGGGCGTCCTTGCGCCTGAGGTCGCGTCCCTTGAAGGCGGGAACCAGGCTGACTCCCTCGAGGGGGTCGATATCATGGCCCCCGAACTTCTTGGGATACTCCAGACCCGAAATCTCGACGAAAGTGGCCATGAGATCGATCAAGTGGCCCGGCTGGTGATCGATTTTGCCCCGCATCTTCTTGCCAATGCCCTTGGGCCAATGGGCGATTAAGGGGGTTGCTATTCCGCCCTCGTGGGCAAAGTGCTTGTACTCGCGGAAGGGGGTGTTGGAGACGTTGGCCCAGCCGCGCCCGTAGCCAATGAAGGTATCCTCGGGACCGGCCATCTCACCGGGCCCGGTTCGCAGGGGCCGGCCGTCGCGCGTCTGCATGGGGGGCCAGATCTTCCTCTGCAGGTCGTCCGGGCCCATGGGCTCGTATTTCGGATATTCTTTCTTGGGGGCGTACCGGCCATAGCCCTCGGCGCAACCGCCGTTGTCCTGCAGATAGAGGAAGAGGGTATTCTCGAAGCGTCCCTGCCTCTTGACCTCCGAGACGACCCGCCCGATTCCCTGATCCATGTTGTCCACCATGGCGGCGTAAACCTCCATGTTCCGGATCTCCCATTCCTTGTGCGGGGTCCGTTCCCAGTCGTCCGAAGCGGGGGAAAGCTTGGTATCGGGGGCAACCAGCCCGAGCTTCCTTAGCTTCTCCAGCCGGGCCTTGCGGATGGGCTCGAAGCCATCGTCGTACTTGCCCTTGTATTTCTCAATGTCCCTGGGAAGGGCGTGCATGGGCCAATGAGCGGTTGTATAGGCGAGGTACAGAAAGAAGGGCTTCTCGGCATCGGACTTTGCATGGTCCTTGAGGAAGCTCACCGCGTTGTCGCTGATGGCATCGGTATAGTAGTAGGTCTCGGGCTTGTAGTCCGGATCGTTGACCGGGGTGATATAGGTATTCTCCCGGCAGAGGGTGGCCGGATCGTAGAAGCTTCCAGCCCCTATGATGGTCCCGTAGAAGCGGTCGAAACCACGCTGGCGGGGCCAGTTGTCCTTCGGACCCTCGGGACGGACGTGCCTGGTGACGTGCCACTTCCCCGACATGTAGCTCTTGTAGCCGGCGAGGCCCAAAGCCTCGGCGATGGTCAGGACGTTGCGCCCGAACTCCCCCCGGTAACCGGGCAACTTCTGGTCTCCCGTCATAAGCCCGATGCCAGCCTGGTGCTGGTACAGTCCGGAGAGCAGGGACGCCCTTGTCGGGCAACAGCGGGCGGTGTTGTAGAACTGGGAAAAGCGCAGGCCGTTCCCAGCCAGTGCATCAAGATGAGGAGTCCGGATCTCCCCGCCGTAGCACCCGACGTCGGAAAAGCCCATGTCGTCGGACATGATGAGCACAACGTTGGGCTTGCCCGGGGCAAGCAGGCCAAAGAGAAAGGGAAGGAGGGGCAAGAACGAACGCATCATCCCCAAATAGGAGCGGTTTCATACCGATTCCAGCAAGCAAGAAATCTCATTTTTCGGTTTTTTCTACTTTCCGCAAAATTTCAATCATGGTTAAGTTAGTGGGTATGAAGGTCTTCCTCTTGGCTTTGCCCATCTCCGCCATGGTTGCCCCATGGCTGGGCGCGGATGACCCGCAGCTTCAGCCGGACCGTTTCTTCTCGGACGAGGTATGGGCCAAGGTTGGAGAGGCTTCCTGCCTGGAATGCCACCGGGAAGGCGGGGAGGCGGAGGATAGCTCATTCATCCTCCGGCAAACCATCCTCCACCAGGGCGAGAGCCTCCAAAGGGCCAACCGCGACAACTACGAAGCTTTCCGCAGGATGGCCCGACCGCGCAAGGACGGCCCGCCCAAGCTGCTCCGCAAGCCTGTGGGGGAAATGAACCACGAGGGACAGGAGGTCCTTACTCGAAAATCAACCGCCCACCTGCTGCTTGAGAAGTTCGTCCGCAACCTGCGCGATGGAGAGGAAACCCATGAGAAAACAGTCCCCCCCACGCCTTTCTTCGACGGGGTAACCATGCTGGACGACCAAAGGCTGCTCCGTCGCCTCACCCTTTCCCTGTCCGCCCGTCTTCCCCGCCCCAGTGAACGCGACGCCGTACGCAAAGGCGGCCTCGACGCAATCAGCGCGCTGCTCGACCAGGTCATGACCGAGGATGCCTTTTACGAACGGCTCAAGGAAGGCTTCAACGACGTCTTTCTGACCAATGGCTACGACGGAAACGGGGAGCTCATCCTCTCTTACAACCATTTTGAGAAGAGCCGCCAGTGGTTTCACAAGTACGATCTCTCCCACATCAAGGACGAGAGGGAGAGAAAGGAAGCCCTCTATGCCATGACGCGCCGATACCGCAAAGCCATCCGCGAGGAACCCCTCGAACTAATCGCCCACGTGGTACGCAACGACAAGCCGTTTACCGAGATCATGACTGCGGATTACATCATGGTCAGCCCTTACTCGGCCCGGGGATACGGCATCTTCGAGACGATCAAGGAGCGCTTCAAGAACCCCGACGATCCCTTCGAGTACCTGCCAGCCAAGCTTCCTGCCCTAAAGGCGAGAAACGACAACCCGGTCAACGCGCCCCTGGTGCAGGAATCAAAAAACGGTTTTTATCCGCATGCCGGAATCCTCAGCACCTTCCAGTATCTGCGCCGTTACCCCACCACCGAAACCAACCGCAACCGTCTGCGGGCCCGCATGTATTATCAGCATTTCCTCGGCATCGACGTCATGGAACTGGCCGACCAAGTGGCGGATGCCGCGGCCATCGACTCCAAGTACGAGACCCCTTGGATGGAAGCGGCGGATTGCGTGGTCTGCCACCGCACCATTGATCCGGTCTCCGGACTCTTTCAGGATTTCTATAACGACGAGGGACACTTCGGTCCCCGTCGCGATGGCTGGTTCAAGGACATGTTCGTTCCCGGGCTGGAAGGGGACGACCTCCCGAAGGAAGAAAAGTGGCGCTCCTTGCAGTGGCTCGCCAGGCGCACGGCCAAAGATCCGAGGTTCGCAATCGCGATGAGCGAACACGTCTGGTACGTCCTGACCGGGCGCAAGGCCCTGCGCCCTCCCAAGGATATCGAGGACCCCTTCTTCACCGCCCGGAGACGCGCCTACAAGATGCAAAGGCTCGAGATTGCGGAGGTCGGCAAGCGCTTTGCGCAGGCCGGGTTCAACCTCAAGCTGGTCTTCAAGGAGCTGGCCAAGTCTCCCTTCTACCGGGCGGACGGTCTGGATGCGGTTACCGCCAATCCCGAACGCAAGGCCGAACTCCACGATCTGGGGGTAGCCAGGCTTCTCGCCCCCGAGCAGCTGGAGCGCAAGATCGGCGCCATCTTCGGAACCCCATGGGGAAAGCTCAAGAAGGAGATGGAAATCCTCTACGGTGGCATCGACTCGCAGTCGGTCACCGAACGCCTCGGAGAACCAAGCGGAGCCATGGGAGCCATCCAGCGCATCATGGCCAACGACTTGTCCTGCCTGCACGTGGTGGCGGATTTCGCCTTGCCTGCGGCCGAGCGAAAGCTTTTCCCCTCCATGGAAAAGGATCTCTTTCCCGGGGTCAGCCAGGCCACCGACCTCAAGATCCGCAAAGCCATCGTCCACCTACGGGAGCTCCTCCTGGACAAGAGCGAGCCACCAGGCCATCCCGAGATCGACCGGGCCTTCCGGCTTTTCGAAACGATCATCGCGGAGGCGAAGAGTCGCGATGATCTCGATAAGCGCGAAACTTATCATTGCGGAAGGATCGACGGCAAGCAGGTCGATGATCCTCATTATACGCTGCGGGCCTGGCGGGCGGTGGTGACCTACCTCCTCCGCCATCAGGAATTCCTCTACGAATGACCATGAGGCGTGATTTTCTGAAATTTTGCGCCCAGGCGGGCCTCGGGCTCTCCATCCCGGTGGGAGGACCTTCCCTGCTTTCCGCCAAGGGAAGGGAGCCCGAGCCCTACGACGGCCCCTACTACGTGGTATTTAATGCCTCGGGGGGCTGGGACACGACTTATTTGATGGATCCGAAAGGGGTGAACGAAATCAACCGCCTGTACAAGGAGGACGATATCCTGACCCATGGGAAACACAAGTACGCGCCCACAGCCAAGCAGGTCGAGAAAGGCATGAGCAACGAGGATTTCTACAAATCCTATGGAAGCGAACTGCTCGTCCTCAACGGCCTGGACTACTCCATCAACAACCATTCGCCCTGCAAGCGATACATGGCGACCGGCAAGCTCGACAGCCTGGCCTACCCTACCTTCGCCGCCCTTGTCGCCGCCTGCCGGGGACCGGAGACGCCCCTCGCCTTCCTCACCTTCGGGAACTACTCGGCCACCGGCAACCTGGTCCCGATGGCGAGAATCCCCTATCTGCCCTCTCTCAACCTGATTGCCAAGGCTGATTCCATCAAGGGAATCGAGCGCCTTCCCTACCATGACGACTTTGCCCAAGGCCTCATCGAGAAGGCCCTCGACGAGCAAGCCGCCACCCCTTCGGCGCAAGCCCAATTGCCTCGGGCGGAACGTTCCCGCAGCATGCTCTACGCCGCCCAGTCGAGTTCCAAGGCCCTCAAGCGCGTCGAGGCGGAGGTGAGCGACGAGGTCGGCAAGGTGAGGCTCCACCGGCAATCCGAGATTGCCTTGTCCTGCTTCAAGGCGGGGGTATGCGTCTCGGCCAATCTTTCCATCGGGCAATTCGACAGCCATGCCAAGAACGACCGCGACCAACTGAAGCTCATACCCGAGTTCCTCGACGGGATCGACTACCTTATGAAACGGGCCGAAGAGCTGAAGATCCGCGACAAACTGGTCGTCGTAATCCAAAGCGAAATGGGCCGGACACCCCACTACAACAAAGGGGACGGGAAGGACCATTGGTCGGTCGGGTCGATCATGTTCATGGGCAAGGGCATCAAAGGCAACCGGGTCATCGGGGAAACCGACGACGGTCAGTTCCTCACGCCCGTGAACCCTCAAAGCCTCGCCCTCGACGAGGACAAGGGAATCCGGGTTCGACCCGAGCATCTCCACCTGGCCCTTCGCGAGCACGCGGGCATCGAGGACCATCCCTTAAGCGGGAAGTTCCCCATGAAGGTTTCCAAGGAAGAAAGGCTCATCAACCTCTTCGGGCAAGCCTAGGGGTTGCGGAAGGCAGAGGGCTTTTATTGCTTTGCCATATTTGCGGGAGGCGCAAACCTGTCTGCTCTTCTTTCCTCATGCTCATCTTATCCAACGTCGGCAAGCGATTCGGCCCGAAGGTTTTGTTTCGGGAGGTTTCCCTGCGACTGATGCGCGGGGAGAAGCTCGGGCTGGTCGGCCCAAACGGAGCCGGCAAGACCACCTTGTTCTCGATCCTCCTCGATCAGAGCGAGGCGGATGAAGGGAAGATCGAATGGGAACGGGGAACGCAAACCGGATACCTGCCGCAGGAGAGCGCCCCAACGGGCGAGGAAACCGTCCTCGAGCTGGCCAGTTCCGTCACCCCTGAACTGAAGGCCGTCCAGGAAACCCTCCGGACCCACCCTGAAGCTGACGACCCCACCCGGTTGGAAGCTCTCGAGCGGTTCGCCGAACTGGAAGGATATACGCTGGAAGCCAAGGCGAAGAAAGTCCTTTCGGGCCTGGCCTTCCAGCAGGAGGATTTCGAGAAACCCGCCCGCACCCTAAGCGGAGGATGGATCATGCGGGCCCACCTCTCCCGCCTGCTTGTCATGGAGCCCGATCTACTCATGCTCGACGAGCCGACCAACCACCTCGACTTGGAGACCCTGGGCTGGTTTCAGGACCGCATCAGGAAATTCCCGGGATCCCTGCTGACGATTTCCCACGACCGCGAGTTTCTCAATGCGGTCTGCGACGGGATCCTCGAGATTCGTCACGGCAAGGTTTTCCGCTACCAGGGAAACTTCGACAAGTACCTCGTGCAAAAAGCCGAGCGCGAGGCTCAGCACGAGGCCGCCTACCGCAACCAGCAAAGAGAGATCGCCCACCACGAGGACTTCATCAGGAGGTTCCGGGCCAAGGCATCCAAGGCATCCCAGGCCCAGGCGCGGATAAAGCTTCTCGATAAGATGGAGCGTATCGAGGCTCCCCAAAGCGACGAGGCTACCGTCGCCTTCCGTTTTCCCCAACCCCCGCGCAGCGGGCAGCGCGTAGCCACTCTGTCCCAAGTAAGGCAAGCCTACGGAGACCACCTGGTCTATCGGGCCCTCGACCTGGAGGTGGAAAAGCAGGAACGGATCGTACTGGTCGGGCCGAATGGGGCCGGCAAGTCGACCCTGCTCAAGATCCTGGCGGATCTCGTGCCGATCGAAGACGGCAAGCGTGAACTCGGACACAACGTCGAGGTGGGCTATTTCTCCCAGCAGAGGGTGGACGTACTCGACCTCGAAAGAAGCGTTCTCGACGAAGCCATGGAGCGTGTTGAAAACACCGTTCACGAGCAGGAAGTCCGCACTTTGCTGGGGGCCTTTCTCTTCAAGGGGGACGACGTCTTCAAGAAGGTAAAGGTCTTGAGCGGGGGAGAAAAAAGCCGCCTCGCCCTCGTCAAGCTTCTGCTCTCGCCGCCCAACTTCCTCCTTCTCGACGAGCCCACGACCCACCTCGACATGCCGAGCATCGACGCCGTCATTCAGGCCCTCAAGGACTACTCGGGAACCCTCATCTTCGTGAGTCACGACGTTCACTTCATCCGGGCCCTGGCCAAGCGGACCATCCGGATCGAGTCGGGCAGGATCACAAACTTCGCGGGGGACTACGACTACTACCTCTGGAAATCGGGGGCGGCCTCCGCTCAGGCCGGACTGGTGGAGGGCCTGCGGGATGCCCGTCCCGAGTCGAAGGCAAGGCCGGGCGAGCGGGCAAAGCCCCTCAGCGCCAAAGAGAAGAGAAGAAGGCGGGCCCGCGAACGCGACGAGCGCAAGGCCGAGCGGATCAAGATCGAGGATGCCGTCCGCAAGCTCGAAAAGGAAATCTTCCGTCTCGAGGAAAAACAGGAGGAGATCAACGCCATGCTTTCGGACCCACAGTCCTATGGGGATTCCGAAAAAGCCAAGGAACTGAATGAAAAAGCTTCCAGCCTTGCCCGGCAGCTCAAGGAAAGAAATTACGAATGGGAGATCGAGACGGAAAAGCTCCTGGAGCTCGATGTCTAGAAAGGGGATTCCCTCCCGACCAAAAGAATGGGCGGGAAAAAGGAGCGGCATGAGAGCTTGGCATTGAGCGTCATCCTCTTACAAAGGTCGGATGACTTATCTGAAATACTTCAGCGCCTTGACGGTTCTCACCGCCATCTGCCTGCATTCCCTGAACGTTTATCCGGTGAACATAATCGTTCACATGGTCGGAGCATGCACCTGGAGCGTGGTGGGTTACGTCTGGAAGGAAAACAGCATTATCCTGAATTTCCTGCCCCAGGTTTTCATCCTGGGAGGAGGGTTGGTCTATAACAATTTTCTCTGACCCGCCCAAGGCAGGACTAAGGGGACGTACGACCCGGTTCAGGCCCGCGCCAAAAGGAGAAGTTCCTTGAGGCGCTGGATATCCGTGCAACTGGTCTTGGCAATGAAACCGCGGTTATGGGTAAAGTGGACGTCTGGCTGCTGCTCCAAACCGGAAAAATCAAGAACCGCGCTATCGTCGTATCGGCGCATCCCGTATCCCTCTCCCCTCCCGTCGGGGTAGACAAGGGCGACGACCTCTTCCTCCAGTCCGAGTTCCCGGACCCGCCAGGACAAGGCGCCGGAAGCATCCTCAATCGAAGGATCCGTCCGGGGAACGAACATCGCCTTGACGCCTTGACCGCCCTCCTCCAGATCCCAAACCTGCTCGACCTTGGCGACTTGATCCATCCGGGCCCTCAAGTTGGTGACGTAGGCAACAAGATCGGCCCCGATCATTTTCATCACCTCCCACACCGGTTCACCCGAATGATGTTCGGAATTCCCGGCAAAAGCCCGTAAAAGAGTGACGTCGAGCGGGGAGTTCAACTTTGCCATGGACTCGCGGTCCACGCCCAGCCAGTCGGCGGTATCGTTCGGCCCGCGGCAATCAAACCATTCCGCTGTCTCAAGCCACGGGCAAAATTCCTTGGCGTCTTCGTAGATTCCCATTTTTTGCAAAACCAAAGACAAGGAACAGGTCGGATCCGCGTCTCTTGCGAACTGGTGGTGGTCGAAATTATTGAGGTCCGGCTCATGCCGCTTTCCGACGTCCACCACCGCCACACAAGGGTCAGCCAGTTCCTCCTCGCTTGGATCACGCCGATAGATCGAAACCGGAAAGCTTGCAACCAGAACGGCACAGGCCAAAAACTCATCCTTATGGGCGCCGCCGGGATGAGTGATGATGATGCGGAGCATGATATTTCCTTGCAGTAGAACGGGCCGACAAAGCACTCCAAGGACAAATAGTCTTCCCTAGCCTTTTTTCTTCTTGGGAGGTGGTTTTTTTCCCTTGTTCCAGAGGATATGAGTGCCCGACTTTCCCGGGACGATGATTTCTTTCCACCCGTCCTTGTCCAAGTCCGCCGTAACGATATACAAGCCCGTACCCGCTTGCCCGGTATGGACGATCTCCTTGCGGAAGGATACCTTGCCGTCTTCCCCCAATTCAGGCTGGTAACGGGCGATCACGATCTCGTCCTCCGCCCCCCGATCCTTTCCACTGTGCGCGTAGTAGCGCTTTCCGGAAATGATTTCGGGCTGGCCATCTTTGTCGAGGTCGTCCCAGGCGAGGGCATGCATCTGGCTGATTGTCTTGTCAATCAGGTGGTGCTTCCAGGCCGTGGCGCCGTCCTTACGGGGCTCAAGCTGCTCGTGGTAATGGAGGCCGTAGTTGTGCCCGTCCCCCCAGATCAGGTCTTGCCGGCCATCCTTGTTCAGATCCTTGACGAGAATGGGGCAACTGGCCTTGGGGAGGGTAAATTCCTTGCGCCATTTCCATGGTTGGCCAAATGGATTCTTGGCCGGCCGTTCATACCAACCCTGCATGAACACGATATCCTCGTGACCGTCTCCATTGATATCCCCAAAGCCCTGACCATGACCATTGCCGGATTTTGAAACCACGCTCTTGGTCATGGTCGGTTTGCCATCCTTCTTGGCGAATTTCCAGACCAGCATGGGGTTCTTGTTGTTCCAGCTGTTGGCGACGTACTCGGGCGTCCCGTCCCCGTCCATGTCCCGCAGAAAAATCATCTCGTTGTGCTTGTAGCCGGTATCCATGAGGACGTGTTGAGTCCATGAATCTTCGGCGAGCAACTCCTCCTTGCCCGGGTTCTCGAACCAAAGCACGGTTGAAAGGGTGAACTGTCCGGCGATTACGTCGAGGTCGCCATCCCCGTCAACGTCATACAGATAGTCTCCATTGTCCTGCATGTAATCCTTGCCAAAGGGCTTGATGGAACGGAACTTGACGGGCTTCCATTGCGGGTTGAGGTAGAAGCGCTCGCCCGCCACCACGTCGAGGTCGCCATCCCCATCGAGGTCGCCAACGGCACAGGCCTCGACATTGTCCTTGTGGAGCAATTGGGCCTCGAAGCGCAAAGCGGACCAGGCAATACATTGAAAGAAAAGAAAAAGCAGGGATACGAATAGCTTCATGGTTGGTGCTGAGGTAAGGTAAGGACTTGTCATCATACGTCGATACATCTTTTAGCGAGAGCTCTCCAGGGGATTCGAAAGAATTATTTAAACAGTTCAACCAAAACGGGTCGATGGTCGGACGCCAGTTTTTCCTCGATGACCTGATGCTTGAAACGAGAGAAACCCAGGTTCCTCGACATGACGAAATCGATTTCAATCTTCGGAACCTTTGATGGAAAGGTATTCGTACTGGAATTTGCCAAGATTTGAAAACCTGCATCCAGAAGAAGTCCTACCGAGTCCGAACCTCTCCCCGAATTGAAATCACCCGCCAACACCACTGGACTCGCTTTCTCGCCCACTGCCTGCAAGAGGGCCCGGCATTGGTTCGAACGCAGGGTCTCCTTCGTCCAGTCGTGATGGATGCCGAGCAAACGGATTTCGCCCCAATCCTTGCCGGGATTCACACGCACCTCCAGGGCGCATCGAGGCTCGGCTCCGCGGGGCAGGACGTGAACCTGGTGAAAAGTAACGGGAAACCTGGATAAGACCGCCATGCCGTATTGCCCTCCCTGAAAATTCATGAATTTGCCGAAGCGTCCCTCCATTTTCAAAACCTCGGCCAACTCTTGGGTCAAGTCGATGGACCCGCTCCTCGAGCAGTTTTTGTCAACCTCCTGCAAGGCGACGAGATCCGGGGAGAGGGAACGAATGACTTCGGCAGCTCTTTTCCAATCCACCCGGCCATCCATTCCCCGCCCGTGCTTAATGTTGTAGGATAAGATCCTCAAGGACTTTCTTTCGACGCGAGGATCATCCTTTCCAAAAAGCAAAAGGCTCGGACCCAAGACCAAAAAAGCAATCATCCAAGCATTTATTGCTTTGCAGGATTTGGTCATCGTTAAGTCTTTGAAGGTGGTGGATGGACAAATCATCGAAGACCCACGCTCGGTTCGCAAGAGGATAGTTCCCCGGGGCGCAGAGGTGATCCCCTTATCGCATCTCGACCGAGCAGGTACCGAGACCTCCCCGGAAGTAGCTGAACCTGACTGCGTGATGATCGGTCAGGAGGGACATGGGTACCGCCGAGTCGGCCAACCCCTTTGAGATCATAAGGGCGGTCAGCCTTTGCCCGAGAGGGTTGTCGTGGACCCCCGCCTGCCAGATCGAGACACGCTCCGCCCGCCAGGTCTCGATCGGTCCCACCGTCACCGCCCGGTCCGGCACCAGGGAAAGATTCCCGCCACCGGAAGTGCGGGCGTTCTGGGCAAGGGTTATGGGATGAAGCTCCACGACCCTCGTCCCCAGCCTGCGGTATTCCTCGGGACTCGGTGGTTGATCAAGGTAGGCGCCCTCCCTCTTGACGGGATCGTTGAAGGCCCAGTGCTTGACGTCCCCTTGCCCTCCCTGCATGACCTTGCAGCGGACCCCTTCCCAGGACGCGGAGAATAGCTCGGTCCGCTCGGAAGGGAAATGAAGGTTTTCCTCGGGGATGGGATTTTCGAAACGGTCGAAACAAAGTTCGCGGTCAGCCCGCTCGAAGGAAAGGGGATGGGTCGTCGGTACGGCCTTGCCGTCCTCGCCTATCCACTCATCCATGCCCCAGAAGTGGGCCGGGCCCAGTTCCAGACCAAGGTCGTTGACCAAACGGGCGACGAGTGGGAGTTGCTCGGTCGGGCCGATCGGGCCGCAGATACCAACGGGGTTGTCGGGGGTAGCCTCCCGCCAGGCCTCCAGGTATTCGAGAGCCTCGGCCAGGTAGAATTCCTCCAGGGTATCGTAAAGGACGACCTCAAAGCCGGGACGGGCAAGCTGGAGCAGGTCCTTTTCGTCAAGCTTTGCGGCATCCCGGATCAACTCGTCGTCCAAAGTGGTATAGTCCCACCACTCGGCTGAAACCTTGGAAAGCTGCCGGGCCATGAGAAGAGGCTACCGAGCACCTCCAGGGCAAGGGTAGTGAAAGGAATCCAGCGCTTTCGCGAGAGGGTTGAATCCGGGTTCCGAGCCAAAGCCCATATGGCTGTGCCTTCGCCAACCCTCGGCATGAATGCCTTTACGGACAAAGCTCCCCACCTCGAGGGAAAGATCTTCCATGGTCTGGAGATAGGAACCCAGCCTCTGCGTCCGGTCGAGCCATTCCTTCTGGCTGGCATGAGCCGCGAGGGCTTGGCGTTTGGTCTCGAGAACGGAGCCCGTTTCAATGACGAAATCCGGTTTCACGGGCTTGCGGAGTTGGTCGATCAGCATATGGGGCATGGCATGGTAGACCGCGGTCTCGCCCTCGATATGCTCCTCAACCGGGTCGGTAAAGAAATTAGGGATCTCGCGGGCAAAAGCGGCCGACACGGCGAGCCTCGACGCAATCATATGGTCCTCCATGTAATCCTGAGGAGAATGAGTCAGGACGATTTCGGGATGGGCATGGCGGATTACCGCGGTCACCTTCCTAAGGTTTTCCGCAGAATAGACGAGTTCGAGGTCGTCGGAAATACAGGGGTGGAATTCCGCCCCCATGATCTCGGCCGCCTTGCGGGCTTCCGCTTCCCGCACCCCGCGTATCTCATTGGGTCCCAGGCTGACCGCCCCACAGTTGCCCGAGCAAAGAAGAAAGTAATGAAGCTCGTATCCGGCCTTGGCGAGAAGGATCATCGTGCCGGCGGCCATGAACTCAACGTCGTCGGGGTGAGCGAAGATGGCTATGGCCGACTTTTTCATGACCGTAGCCTCTGCTTCTCAACGGGGCAAAAAGCTGCAACGGTCGGCCTGCTTGCGGTCGAGCAGGACCACCTCGTAATCCATTTTCTTCTTTCCGAAGGTGACCCTCATAAGATGATGACCCGCCCCGCTCATGCCTGGCTTCTGCAAGTACCAGCGATCCGCCTTGGGCTTGCGCTGAGGCACGCCCAAGCCGCCTTCGCCAACGTAGACGATCCCGTCGGGGGACTGTTTTTCATCACGGATGGGAACCGTCCTCTTGATGACGTGCCCGTCCGACTCGACTACGAGGTCGAGGTTGTATTTCTCAAATAAGGGAACCCAGAATTTCTTGGCCGCTCCCGGACCCTTGACCGCGGGCCATGCCGGGCGATGGTACTCGGCCAGAAGCCAGCGAACCTTGGGGCGTAGACCCGAGAGAGTCTTGTCGAGCCAGGCCCGTTGCTCCCCGGCGGCGCTGATCTCGCTGTTAAGGGTAACCAGAGCTACCTGGGGCGACACCATGGTATGGTAGTAGTTTTTGCCGCTCCCGCCGGGAACGTCGAAAATCTCATCGTACAGAGGGCCCCCGTCATGGTTGCCGCGGGTCGGGATAATCGGTAGGGCCTTGCCCGAACCGGCCACCGTCAACTCGTGCTGGCTCATCCACTTGGACCATTGGCTCCAGCTTTTTCCGCTCACGATGTAGTCGCCCCCATGGGCAAAGGCGATCACCTGTTCGTCCTTCCCCGAGAGGTCCGCCATTAATAGGTTGACCTGGGCCCGGGCATGAACCCCGGTCCGGGAATCACCCCCGAAAAGAAGCTTGAACTCCCTGTCGTCGGAAGGGGCCGTGGTGAAGTGCATGAGGGGCGAGCGCTTGCCGTCCGACTCGATCACGAACTGGTAGGCAGTGGAAGGCTTCAGACCGCTTAGTCGGGCATGGTGATAGTGCTCGCCGTCGCCCCCCGAGTAGGGACCGTTGCGCTGGGGTTCGATCGTCATGCCAAGGTCGCCTCCGGTCGAGTGAAGCCCGTAGCGGACGAGATGGCTCTTGCCCTTGCCGGCCGTGGTCCAGGATATGGTGGCGCGAGTGGAAGGCTCCTTGGTCCAGATGACGCGCCACTGGGAGGGACCGTCACCCTTTACCGGGGCCAGTCCCTCCATCTTTTGCTCCACGAATGCCTTCTCCAACCAAGGCGTCTCCGCAAGGAGGGGGGAAAAGAGAAGCAGGGTCGTTAAAAGCAGTGAGGAGAAGGGTAGAAGGTTCATGATGGCTTGTCTTTGGGGGCTGATGATTTCCAGTAAAAGTACAAAAGGAGGGGAATGCCGCCGTTGCAAGCCCTTAAGGCAAGGTCGTACCAGTGGTCCCACCCGTACGCGGTCATGCGGCTTAGCGCGGTGACGAAACCCCAGGCGGCCATCCACAGGGCCACCGTTCGAATTCTCCGACCGGGCAGGAGGAGGAGGGCGACTAGGATGAAGTCCTGGATAGCGATCACGGGCAAGGCAAGCAGAGCAAAAGCTTCGCGCGAGGCATAGGCGGAGGGATCGTCGCCCAGGAAGAGGTCAAGGGTTCCTACGATCAGGTCGATGAAGGAGGGCTTGAGCCAGAGGGCACAGAGGCCATGCCCCAGAAAGGTGCCTGCCACTCCCCAACGCAGGATCCATTCGATCCGCCCTTCCCACGCCGTTCCCTTGCGGCTAAGCAACAGGATGAGGGCAACGGGGGCAAGGTAGCGAGCGGCATGGCCGTAGGGATCGGTAGCATGAAAGGGGTTCCCGGGATTGACCACCCACGAGAGAATAGCCAGAAGGAAGGACCAGCCGCCAAGCAGGGCAAGGAGGGAAAAGTCGAGCCGCCGGGTGGGCGAAGCGGGAGCCGGGTTGAGTAAACCAATGACGAGCAAGGCGAGGCAGGCCAGCCAAAGGAAGATGCGCACGGAGTCGTCGAGGTTGGTCACGAAAGGATCACCCATGGAGGCCAGAAGGAAGGAATTGAGCGATGACGGGGACACCAGCTTGGCCGCGTAGCCAAGGGACTGGACCACGATCAGGATACGGAGAAACCAGAGAAGGCGGGGAGTCATCCGGACGGTGTCGGTGGGTTGTTCATGGGTAGAATTCAAGGATCACTGCCTCCTCGGGGCGCTCCTGCCGCTTTGCTTGAGCTCTTCGAGCTTGGCCTTCAGTTTCTCCCTGATGAAGGGTTTCTTGAAATACAGGTTGTTCGTCTCCCCAGGGTCTTCCCTGAGGTTGTACAACTGCCCGGATGCCTCCGGGGCTTTATCCGGCAAGGCGTATTGCTTGAGGCCCCATTCCCCGTCCCGGCTGTAGTTGCTTCCCCCCGACCCCTTGTGGTCGAGGTACTTCCAGTCGCCCTGGCGGATGGCAAGGGCCAGGCTGATGGTCTGGTGAAGGGTGAATTCACGCACCGGCTCGTCCGTCTCGCCAAGCAGGACGGGCAAAAGATCGAAGCTGTCCTCGGCCGAATCATCGGGTAATTCCGCCCCCACGATTTGGGCGCAGGTGGCCATCAGGTCGGTCAGGCATACGGTCTGGTCCGAAACGCTCCCCGCCTTCACCTTGCCCGGCCAGCGAGCCAGCATGGGCAC
>CEVF01012719.1_pt1 | contig 22715 bp, 17 predicted proteins | sample 356441 | NCBI WGS metagenome assembly CEVF01 (sample SAMEA2622765, study PRJEB7988) | marine metagenome | biome: marine biome (ENVO:00000447); feature: surface water layer (ENVO:00002042); material: "saline water (ENVO:00002010), including plankton (ENVO:xxxxxxxx)" | depth 5 m | reverse complement strand
CAGCGCCTTCAAGCGCTGAGTCACGTCGGGGGTCCAAACCCTGGGGAAAATATGTTCGGGGACAGGCCATGCGCCCCGTTCTTTGACTCGACGGTCCTTCCAGGCACCATCCTGCCAAAGAGCGCACTGCAGACGGATCAATTCGCGTGCGGTGTCGCCAGCTTGTCCGTAGAGCCGCTTGCACATCTCGTCGAGCACCGCGTCGACGTCCAAATTGGGATTCCACAGAAGCCGCATCCACAGGTACATCGTCGGGCCGGTGTTGGTCCACTCGCCCAGGTGCAATCCGTTGACGTACGTCCCGGCGCTGAGACCTTTGACCGCCTTGTAGTAATCGCGCAGCACGTGCGGGTACTGGTATGGACCATAAGTCCAGGCCACGCTGTAGTCCCATGTGGTGACCGGAACGGAGCTCTGAGTCCTGAAATCGCGCAGACGCTGGATCGCTTCTTCGAAATTGCCGCGCTGCGTTTTCAGTGGCATAGGGTAGGTGGTCATTGCGGACATGATCACGAGGTTATCTGGATAGTTCATTTCCGGGCAAAAGGTATCGTAATTCCAATAAGGCAGGTAGATGACTTTCTTGCCGGGCCAGCGGTGCTTCACCGCCTCGCACATGCGCTGGACGAATTTCGCCATGACCAAGGATCCGCCGTCCACCCAATCCCCGCCGGCCTCCGCAACTGTTTTCCGGCAATCGGGACAGCTGCAGATGACCGCCTCATCACCCGGTGACACGGTCACGCAGGTCGACGTGACCCAGGACGCTCGGCCACCCTTTTCCCAGACCCGCTCGCATCCATCCAGCAGGTAGTTCAAGGCCTTGGCCGAGCTGTAACAGAACATCCGGACGTTGCGTGTGCCGTCCCCGTTGCGCGCGAACATTTCCTGGTTTTCCTCGTGAAACGACTTCCCCAAGCGGTGGAGATTCTGGGGCTCGTGGACCTGAATGGTGTAGGGCCAGCTGTTGCCGGCACGCAACAGCGGGAGGAATCCTCCCATATCGACCCGGGTCACGCCTTCTGGGATGGCGTCTGGCGCAAAGGGCAGGGGGGCCTTGTCGGAATGCCGCGCCTTTGCAGGCAACGTCCAACCCTTACCCGGGTAATAGTCCCGCAGGCGGAAAACCGGTTGATCGCCGTAATGAACCGGAGGGATGACCAGCGAAGCAGATGGCATCACGGTTCGCCCACCTAGAGCGGACGGCCAGTACCAGCGCACGCCGACAAAGCGCTCCAGGAAATCGGCGACCGCCCAGGCCGTACCCTCGTTGCTCCACTGCCCGCTTCCGGCTGGCAAAGCTACGGTGCTGCCCACGAGAAACACTCGATTCCGGGCGGTCTTGATCACAAAGCCCTCGATCGGGATTTTTACGGCATCGATACCCGCCTCACGGGCAGCCTCGCAGTCACCGATGAAAATGGCAGGCTGGTCGGACGGGGTCGCTTTCTTGACCCGCTCGAGCTCCGCGCCGCTGCTAAGCCGGATCACCTCGATCAACTCGTCGACCAGACGCTCCAGCTTCGGGCTGGGCGCGGGATCGGCGACGCAGACCACCGCGCGGGCGCGTCCGTCGCGAACGACCTCGACGGGTGGGTGGGCCGGCGCCTTCTTCCAGGTCACGGGCGGCAGGTCACGTGGCTTAAGCTCCGCGTGCGAGATACAAGACATTCCGGCCAGCAGGAGAGGCATCATGGCGGCCCATGGGAGCCGGGAGGTTGTGGGCCGATTCATCAGTCCTGCTCTGTTCGGGGTGTCGAGCGCACAACGGTGGGGCCGGAGAGAAATACACGATACGCGCATTGCAGATCCTCGATATCGAGCGGCTCGGCTCCGCTCAGTTCGCAATTTATGAGATCCAGGTTGATGCAGCCGTGGCTCACGCCTTCGCCCGCGTCGGCATCATCGGGACCGTCCCAGTACTTCATGCCGCCAGCGGGGAGATGATCGGGTAATGGAGACCGAAGCGCCACCATGATCGACGCTGATTCGCCGATCATTTCCATCCACACCCCGGCACCGCGATCCATACCGGTCATCGGCCGGAAACTTTTGTGCAAGTCGTCGTCGCAAGAGTCACCGATGCCCACCTGCAGCGGCATGAATACCCCGGCGCTGGAACGCATCGCCCGCAGCCACTTGTCATGCACGTCCCACCAGACCGAGGCAAAGTCGATCGGCCCGGTGTCTTCGAACCTAAGGTGCACCTTCACGTCGTACGTATCGTCCTCGAAACGCATGACCTTTTCGATGGACACGCTTCCGCTCGTCCCTTCGATGATGGGGATCAGGCGCCCGGACAGCTTGAGCTGCGAACCATCAACCGATGCCGTGACGCTCTCGTTAATCTTGCCGTAGTGCGCCAATTGAAAGGTGTTGTTCACCGTCATGTTGTCAAAGTGCATGCAAGTCGGGTGCGGCCCCTCGCCGGGCCGGTCGAAGCGGTCGAGCCGTCCGGGTCCGAAAATCTCTACCTGGCGTGCCGCGAATCCACCCGCTCGCTCCAAGAACAGGCGATAGCTGGATGTCTTGACCTCAATGCCTTCGCTGGTCTCTGAAAAGTCCATCTTGAGCTCCTTTCAAATTGCTGATGGGGATAATGCATGTGGTATCGTGAGCCATTGGCCTTAAGGCCTCGAACCCCAGGGCTTGCGCGTTACGGCTCCCCTCCTTGGCCATCCTGTTCAGGTTGGGCGTGCGATGAAGGGTTGACCCAAAGGGTTCGACGTCCCCGTAACCGAGGTTGTCGCAGAAGACTACGATGAAATTCGGTTTGCGGGGAGCGGCACTTGCCGTGGCTTGGTTGGTGACGAGGCCAATGAGCAAGGCCGCGGACAGGGTGGCGGGCAGGAAGTTGCAAACTCGGGGGAAAAAGACCATCTGAGCTTACGCCTCAGTTCGGCTTGTTCTTGTAGTCCTCTCTCCAATCTTCCCACATCTTGGCGAGCTCGGCGGTTTTCTCCGGTCTTTCCTTGGCCAGGTTGTTCGTCTCGGTGGGGTCTGCCTTGAGGTCGTAAAGTTCCCAGGCCTTGCCTGCCCGGACCACTTTCAAGTCGCCTTGCCGGACCGCGTTGGCCCGGCTGAAGTGCCAGTAGATTTCCTTGTGGGGTTCGCGCTCTTCGCCCTTGAAGATGGGGAGGAGAGACTTCCCGAGCGGGGGCTTGGTCTTGTTGCCCAAGATTTCCTTGGGATACTTCGCTCCCGTAATGTCGCGAAAGGTTGCGGAAACGTCGATGATGTGGCCCACTTGGTTGGTCATGCCGGGCTTGATCACAGCCGGCCAATGAGCGATGAAGGGTGTACGGATCCCGCCTTCGTAATCGGTCGACTTGAACTTGCGGTAGGGCGTATTGCTGGCATTCGCCCAGCCGACCGAGACGGTGCGGTAGCTTTCCACGGGACCAGGTGGTACGTCCGGGGTGGTGTTGGGTTGCTCGGGGCAGGCCCCGTTGTCGGTCAGGAACATGATGAGGGTATTGTCCCACTCGCCCAGTTCCTTGACCTTGGCGAAGAGCCGGCCGAGGTTCTGGTCGACCCGGTCGATCATGGCGGCGTAGACGGCCATCTTGAGGTCCTCGGCATCCTTTTGTTCCTCGGAAAGCTCGTCCCATGCCTTGGATGCACGGGGGGTGAGTTTGTGATTCGGGCCGATGATGCCCATCTCGTTCATTCGCTTAAAGCGTTGCTTGCGGATTGCATCCCAGCCGATCTTGTACTTGCCGCGATACTTCGCAATATCCTCGGGCCAGGCGTGGAGAGGGTAGTGGGGTGCCGTGTAGGGCAGGTAGAGAACGAAGGGCTTGTCCTCGTCTTTGTATTCGTCGAGGCGTTCGATGGCGTAAGTGGTGAAGGCGTCGGTGTGGTAGAACTTCTTGTCCGGGCTGGTATAGCCCATGATCACCTTGTCCTCTATGGCCCAGCGCCGCACGCGGGTCTTCCCTTTCCTGCCCGGAGGGCCTTCCCCGGGGCGGGCCTTGAGGCCTGGGTTGAAGAAATTACTGCAGCCATCGGCCAGCCCGTAATAGCGGTCGAACCCACGGGTTGTGGGCAAGGGCTTCTGGTGCCACTTCCCGGAAATGAGAGTACGGTAGCCAATGGGTCGCAGGACCTCCCCGAAGGTAGCCCCGTGCTCCATGTTGTTGTCCCCAATGGAATAGGCGTAATTGCCGGTGAGCAGTTCGGCCCGGGTGGTGTGGCACTTGGCGGTGTTGTAGAATTGGGTGAAGCGCAGACCGTTCTTAGCGAGCTTGTCGAGGTTGGGGGTCTTGACCTCTCCACCGTAGCAGCCGATGTCGGAATACCCCATGTCGTCCACCATGATGAGGATGAAGTTGGGCCGGGTACGGTCGGGAGCGGCGTGAGCGGGGAGTGAGCCGCACATGAGGCCGGCGAAGATTGAGAAAAGAAAGGTGTGCTTCATTTTTCGATTGGTTGAACGGGTTTCTCTGCCTGTAACGCTCGGGAGGACAAACAGGTCGCTATTGCTTCCCCTTTTTCTTGGGCTTCTTCTTAGGCTTTTCCAGTTTGGCCCGCACTTGCTTGCCGACGCCCGAGAGGCGGGTCTTGGCCAACCGGGCGAGGGTAGCCTCGAACTGTTCCTTGGTGGAGCGCTCTTCCTTCGTCAGGACCAAATCCTCCAGTTGCTTGCCATCGAAAGGACCCTTGTAACGGGTCAGGTTGGCCTCGCTTCCGTCAGTCTTTGCGACGAGGGAGTATTCCTTGTTACGAACCATGACCCGGCCCCGGTACCAAATGTAAATCATATCCTTCTTGCGGGTCTCCGCTTTGTTTTGAAGTACGGGGACGATGCTGGACCCGTCTTCCGGGTGGTTCTTGGGGAGTTTAGCCCCGGAGACTTCACAGAGGGTGGGGAGCATATCGGTGAATTCGACCAGATCGTCCACGACACGTCCGGGATTCTTGATGCCATCCGGCCAACTTGCGATGAGAGGCACGCGCGTTCCGGTGTCGGTCATGCTGCCTTTGCCTCCCACGACCTTGGTGCCGTTCCATGGGGTGACGATCGGCTTGTCCGTTCCGTTGTCTCCCGTGAAGATGATAAGGGTGTTTTCGCGCACGCCTGATTTCTCCAATTGGGCTACGATTTGACCGACGATCTTGTCGGCATAGGCGACCATGTCGCGGAAATGCCTTTGGGGGTCGTTGCGGTCCCCCTTGTAGGTGGTGGAACCGAGTCGCTTGGAGTCCCAGTCGCTGGAATCGGGGGTTGGGTCGAAGGGACAATGGGTGAGGATCATCGGGTAGTAGACGAGGAAGGGCTTCTTCTTGTTTTCGTCGATGAAGTCGCAGATGAAGTCGGTGCAGACCTGGGGGCCGTATTCGCCATTCGTGTATTCCTTTTCCTTGCCATTGAACTCGAGCAACGGGTTGACGAAGCGCCGGTCGATGGTCTTGCCGGCTTCCTTGGAACGTCCGCCGCGGGTATGCTGCCAGAGGCAGGATTTTTCGAAGCCAAAGTGCTGGGGAGCGTCCTTTTCCTTGCCCAATTGCCACTTTCCGGCGATCGCAGTCGCATAACCGGCCGCCTTGAGTTGGTGGGCGAAGGTGGTCTGTCCACGGTCCAGCATGCCGAACTTCACGTAGTTTCGGACGTTGTACTGTCCGGTCATGATCTTTGCCCGGGACGGCGTGCAGATCGGGTTTGAGAAGCAGTTGGTGAAGCGCACGCCTTCCGCCGCGAGTTTATCGAGGTTGGGCGACTTGCAGGATTCGCTGCCGTTTGACGACAGGGCTTCGTAGCCCATGTCGTCCGCCATGATGAGGATGACGTTGGGGCGATCCTCTGCATGGATGATCGGCCCGGCGCAAAGTAGAACGGGGGAGACTAGGGCGAGAAGTAAGGTTTTCATAATTTTAAAGGGGTTGCAGGCACTACTTGAACTGCAGTTCGCTGCGCTTGGTCTCTAAGGAGTGGACGGCTTCTCCGTCGATGCTGATGACCGTGTACTTGAAAGTCGGGTCCTTGGCCGTTAGGTCGAAGTCGACCCGCCCAAAGGACTGTTTCTTATTGTAGCCGAACAAGGAGTGCTTGATCAATCCGTGTACGTGCTGGTTGGTCAACCTGGAGGACTGGCACTCGTAGAGGGGATACATTCCCTCGATTCCGGTATCGATCTTGTAGGCGTCCGAGCGGTGACGGTCGGCGGATAGGATGACGACCCCGGGAATCTTTTCCTTTGCGATGAACTTGAAGATCCTTTGGCGTTCCTCATCGAACCCGTCCCAGGTGTCCTTGGATCCTGGCTTCACTTTGGGCGTCACGGGAACGTTGGTGCAGAATACGGTAAAGGTTGCGGGCTCCTTGAGGGTCTTCTTAAGCCATTTCATCTGGGCAGGCCCAAGCATGGAGGGGTTTTTGCCCTTGGGCGACTCCCGGTAGTAGCGTCCGTCGATCAGAACGAAGTGGACCTTTCCGATCCAGAAGTCAAACCAGCACCCAGGCTGCTTCTCGCCGCCCCCGTAATAGGGGTTGTCCCAGTTGTCCTTGAAGATTTTCCAGACGTCTCGCTTCCACTTGGGTTCATCGATGGCGGGGCCTCCCCAGCCGTCGTTGGTAGTGAAGTCGTGGTCGTCCCAGATCGCGTAGATCGGAACCTTCTTGGCCAGTTTTGCCCATTCGGGTTGGCTTTGGCGGCGGTAGTAATGGAAGAGCTGCATCTCGGGTGTCTTGGGGTCGTCGATATAGACGTTGTCACCAAGCAGGAGCAGGGCGCGGGGATCTATCGCCCGAATGGTATCCCACATTCGCTCGTGCGGGGGGACGTACCCGGCTCCCCCTCCGAATGCGATGGTAAACTTGTCCGACGGGGCGTCTTTCTTAAGCGAAGTGTTGGGCAGGGTGCGTTTCCAGGGCCAGGTCTTGGCATCGAACTTCCAGGCGTTGGGCTTTTCGAGGGCAAGGTCGATAAGCATTTGGGTTTGCTCCGGGTTGACCTTGTCGTCCTTGTACTTGTTCAAGTAGGCAATGGCTTCCTTCTTTTTTCCCTGGAGGATGAGCTTGAGGCCGTGCGGGTGGATACGCTTGGACTGGCCGCCTTTTTCGGGCTTCTCGTTGTTGACCCTCAGGTTGGAGGCTTGGGCGAAGAGTCGTGGGCCGATCAAGGGTACGGCAAGCATCGCAAGAAAGAGAAGAACTGGTGTCAGTGGCCTATTCATTTTGGGAAGGTATTAGTTTTTGCAGCCAAGATCGAGCCGTTTTACGAGTGGGGCTGTCGCGATGCGCCCAAAGGTCGGTGTGCCGATGGATCACGGGACCTTCTGGGATTTTGAAGATTTTCTCCACGGGGACGGGAAGAAAAGTGAATTTACCAAGATTCAAATGTTCTTTTAGGTAGTCGTTTGCGTTGCCGCATGCCAGGACGGGTCGGCCCTTGAGGCGTGACAGGCGCTTGAGGGCGGAAGTACGGTCACTTTCGGGGTATCCCCATTTCTTGTGTCCGTCGAAATGATCGTGGGCGATCATTCCCTTCCAAAAGGCGGCGATTTCATCATCGGCCAAGCCGATGTAACTACAGGCAATCGCTCCACGGGAAAATCCGCAGATAAAAAGGTTGTCTGGGTCTCCCCCATATTCCTTGCAAATACGGGGGAGGTTGACCTTGCAATAATCTATGGTGGCTTGACGGTCGCCCCACCAGGTCACTGCGTTCTCTCTTTTTCCTTTTTGAACGTAGGGCATGGAGACCCAAATGAATCCTTTGCCGCCGCTTATGCCATAGCCCAGGTTGGCTCTCTTGACCTCTCCGGTTGATCCGCAGAAGGGGGCCTTGTTTCCTGTATACTCGACGAGTACGGGATAGGTCTTCCCGTTTTCCCAGTCGTTCGGGAGGTATAGGGTATGATAGACCTTCGTACCCTTGTACTCGGGCGCGACCTGGCGTACCCGTCTGCCCGGAGCAGGAGAATCCTCGGACATGACGGGGGTAACCAGGTCCTGGGCCGGTTGGGTTTTTGCTATGGAAAGAGAAAGACCGCCTTCACCGATAGCGAGGCCTATGAGAATCCGAAAAAATCCGTTCATTGAGTCCCATCCTACGGACCATGCATTAACGGTCGATGTGATTCGGAGAAAGTAACTAAGCTTATCGGCCCAAGGGCGATGCCAAAATCAGGATTTGGCCAAAGCCACTACGACTTCCTGCTTCGATTTCACGACACCACCTGGTTGTTCTAGGGTGATGACGAAAACGGTGGGCTTGGAAACCTGCAAGGCGTTACGGATTGGAATGACAGCGGTTTCGCTACCAGCTGGAATATCGAATACCCCGCCATCCACTGGAATTTCATCTCGTTTCGGATCCACGATCCAAAGCTGATATTGCTTTTTGGTTGGGTCGTTGACGGGCAGGTTGACTAGAGACATGTACCCTTCCTGACGCCCGTCATTCCATACCACTTCACCGCTAATCTTCGCATAGGGATCACTTGCCGGAGTGAAGTCGAGTCGTTGTGTGTCCGGCGCATCTCTGAGGACTTCAAGCTTTTGAGCGACGGTTAATTCGGGAGAGGGTAGCGGGGTGTCGGAAGAGGGTAGGTTGAAGAAAGCAAGCAAGCAGGCCGCCAAGGCCCAACCCAGCCACGGGATGATTGAAATCAAGTCTGCCGAGGCGGGCTTGTTGGAATTCTTTTCGGCGAAGGCGGAGATGGTTTCGTTTAATCGTGTGACGAGGGAAGAGGATAGCGGGCAAGGTTCGGAATTTCGAAGCTCGAGTTCCGCACTGATCCAATCGAAATCCCCTGAACTTTCAGATTGATGAGTTTGAACGAGTTCTTTCCACTCCATGACTTCCTCAGCAGATAAATCCCCAAGAGCGCGTCCTGCATCAAGTTCTTCGAAACGGTCGTAGGTCTCTGTCGCGCTCATACCTTCGAGACCTCCGTTTCCGCGAAGTCCTTCAACAGTTTTCTGGCGTCGATCAAACCGCGTCTCAATCGAGTTTTAACGGTACCCAGAGGCAAACCCGTTTCATTTACGATTTCCTCATGGGTCATTCCCTTTACGAAATGAAGGGTGAAAAGGTCCCGTGTTTTCTCGGGTAGTTGCTCGAGAGCCTTCCAAAGTAATTCGCGGTCCAAATTAGTTCCCGCAAGTGGAATGGAGGAGGAAACCTCCGGAGCACTTTCAAGCTCTGTCAAAAGCGGGAGCCTGCTTTGCTTTCTTTGCCAGTCAATGGATCGGCGGCGGGCGATCATTCCTATGAAGGTTGTTTCCCGAGCTATTTCTGGTTTGTAACTACCTGCCTTTTGCCAAATTTCGGTGAAAATCTCCTGGCATGCTTCCTCGGCGTCGTTGCGATCCCTTATGCGGTGGCAAACTATGCTCCAAACAAGCGGACCGTAGAGGTCAATGCATCTTTTCATAGCTTGTCCGTCCCCCTTTGCGATGAGAAGGAGCAAGGAATCCCCGACATTGTCTTGACCGCCTTCTTGCTCAACGATACCGAGGGCGAAACGGAAGGAGTCGATGTTAGAAAAGAGGATGAAGTTACGCAGGTGCATGGAGAGGAGACCAACGAAATAAAACCAAAGAAGCAGTTGTCATCAATGAAAATAGATCGTTTTTTTTTCATGTTTCAGCGCCCGAAACGCGCCCGGTCCGGAAGCTGCATAAGGTATGAATCCACTATGCGATCCTCACGTTGTTCCAGTTCGCGGAGCAAGTCGCGGAAGACGTTACGCGAAGACCAGGCTTCTGCGGCAAGTTGCGCAACCGGCTGATCGTCGAAAATCACATTTCTTATTTTGTTGCTTTGAGAAGAGCTAATGAATTGGGAATACTTGGTAAGGAACTCGTTACCCCTTCGTATGTAATTTCTCCAGCTAGCTTCGTATTCTCCCTTATTGTAAAAATCAGAACTTTCTTTCAGGGTATTTTGAACGAAAAGTATGGCGTCGACAGTGGTAATGTCCTTCTCAGGAAGCTCCATCGGATCGTTTATTACGGAACCGATTGCATTTACGAGTCCGTTGAATGCTTCCGTATCGGAGTCGATGATCCGTATGCCACTGATTTTTGATTTGCCCTCGCCCTGAGTCAGATAAATAGGGGCACCGTGAATCGTTCTTAACTTATTGTAAGGCTTGGGGTTTTCGCTTACGTGCTTGCCGACTATCACATGCCGGGCCAAAATACCATAAAGCTCTTCTGCACCCGATTTACCGTGATTTTTGATTAGGGATTTGTACGGCTCTTGCTCCCAAGCTTCGTTTACGGGAGCAAAAATGGTAAAGGTGGTTCTGGATGAAGCCAAAGGAAGGTCCAACCCTGTCTCTGTAAGTAAACTGGCTAGAGTGCTGAAGCGTTTCTCGCCCTTGATCAATTCGAGCAGGCTATTCTCGGAAGGAAGGATTACGCGGTCAATGACGTGAATGATGCCGTTGGCGCAGGGTATGTCCGTTTCTGTGATTTTCGCTCCGTCTATAGTGGCATGTTTGCCGTGGAACTTGTAGTTGAGCTGTTGGCCAAAGGCACTGAAGGGCGTGACGTCGGACACGCCAAGGCTTCGGCGGCCACCTGATGATTTGCCGTATGCAAAAACGCTTTCGGTGATGTGGTGTTTGATGATATCTTCCAGGCGTTCGTCGTTTTCGGGCAGAAAGAGGGATTCCAAGGTTTTGGCAGGAAGTTTTCTGAACGCCTCGTCCGTTGGAGCAAAGGTCGTGTACAAACTATGCATGTTTTGAAAGAGTTTGCCCTGACGGCTGGCTGTTATTGCCTTTGTGAAAATGGTAAACCTGCCATCCTTCTGGAGTCGCTGAAAGAGGTCATCCGTAGTTGGAGTGAGAACTTTGTCGATCAGGTAAATGACTCCATTGGAGCACGGAATGACGTCTCCCGTGAAACTGGCATCACCAATTTTTCCGTCTTTGAAGTCAATAGAGAGAAACTGGCGCGTGGTCATTCGAAGCAAAGAGTATTTCTCAATAAAAATGGGAGCTTCCGAAATTTCTTTGACGTGAAATCCAAAAACTTCTTCCAAACGATCGTCGTTACGAGGGTCAAGCAAGGTCTCTACAGTCCCCTTGGGCAACTTTTTGAACGCAGCGTCAGTAGGGGCAAACACAGTGTAGCTTGTGCTGGTATTTTCTGAAAGGGTGGATCCGATCCCCGTTTTTTCCAAGAGTTGCAGGAAGCTTGATAAATCCGGCATCTCCCGAACCGTACGGCCTATGGTCTTGGCTTCTGCTGGGTTTGCCGCTTGGAGGCATGGAGTGAGGACTGAAAGGGCGGCGATGAAGGAAGCGGAGAATGCATTTAGGAGTTTCATGTTGGCAGTAAGGAAGTACTTGGTGAAGTTAAGGCTATTGGGTACGCGGACTTCCTCTGGCGGAAGTCCGCGGTCCCAAAGGAAAGAAGATGAGTTAGTCAGAGGACGCGAGAACGTGGTCAAAGGCTCTTCTCATGATCCAGGCCTGTGAAGTGGAGCAGCGTTCGGCCGAAGCTTTGTGCAGGGCAACCTTGATGGTCTTTGCCGCGGTCGGGCAAGCGGAGGAGGAACACTGGCCGAGTATTTCCTTACCCGCCTTCATGTATAGAGAAGCGGTTTGAGCATGGTGGCCGGAATTGAACATCGGTACGCCCTTGTGAATGGCATGCTTGATGATTTCGTGGGTCTTGCCGGTTTTACTCGAGGTTTTCTTGCAGTCACTCGGGATCAAGACGGCGTCGATTACGTGAATGATGCCATTCGAGGTCTTGATGTCGGCCTTGACCACCTTGGACTTATTGATCAAGAGCGTGTCGCCCGATGGCTTGATGGTGAATTCGGCGCCATTTACGGTTTTCGCCGAATCAAGCTTGGCGGCTTTCTTGGCCTTAACTTTGCCGGGAACGACGTGGTAGGTCAGGATGCTTACGAGCTTTTGTTTGTTTTCAGGTTTGAGAAGTGACTCGACCGTGCCTTTGGGGAGCTTGGCAAATGCCTCGTCGGTCGGGGCGAAGACCGTGAAAGGGCCTTTTCCCTTGAGGGTGTCGACAAGGCCGGCTGCTTTGACGGCGGCTACGAGCGTCTTGAAGCTTCCGGCTCCGACTGCGGTGTCTACGATGTCTTTTTTGGGTGCGGCCGAAAGAACCGAAACGGTTATTAAGAGTACGAGGGCGGATGAGATTAATTTTTTCATGTGTATTTGGATAAGATTTAAGTTAAATGCTTCGAAAAACGGTAACAACAAATTCTTCGCCCATTTTTTTGTTTTGGATTCAAAAAAATGATTTTTTTAAAGAATGGCCCTGATCTCTGTTGAAACGTATTAGGACGGCTCACTTGAAGCCAATTCCATGAGTTGCTTATTTCTATCCTTTTTGGCGAAGGATCGGTTTGCGCCCACCATGATTAGAGAGGCGAGCATTGATAAAAGTATGATGGATTCGATTTTGTTATGACTATATGTTTAATAGTAATTGAAAGCAGATATATTCCAGATTTGTCGTCGCATTTCTCGAGTTTTAAGATGAACTCTCAAAACCCTTTTTTTGGTCCATAATGGCCGAAAGTAGATATTCAGAACTCTCCGAATCCGTGTTTAAGCCAATTACGTTATCAGTCCGAATGGCATGCGAACAAAAAAAACGGGCTCCCCCCTGTAGGAGAGCCCGCTGTGTAAACTAGGGCAGGTATTTAGTTTGCGGAGGCCAAAACCTTGTCGAACGCGTGTCTCATAATCCAGGCTTGAGTGGTTGTGCAACTTTCATTGGACGCCTTTTTCATGGCGGTTTTGATTGTTTTCTTTGAAGTTGCACAGGCTTTGGAAGAACACTGTCCGAGGATGTCATTGCCGGCTTGCATGTAAATGGCTGCAGTTTGAGAGCGGTGACCGGCGTTAAATAACGGCACACCCTTGTGGATCGCGGCCTTGATGATGGACTGAGTGCTGGTCGGCTTCTTTTTTGACTCTGGAATCAACACAGCGTCAATCACGTGGATCAGACCGTTGGAAGTCTTGATATCGGCCTTGATCACTTTCGAGCCCCCGACTTGTAAGGTCTTGCCGGTAGGCTTGATGGAAACCTTGGCGCCGTTGACTGTCTTGGCTGCTGTTAGCTTGGAGGCCTTCTTGGAGTTAACTTTACCGGCAACGACGTGGTAAGTAAGGATACTTACGAGTTTGTCCTTGTTTTCGGGCTTCAAGAGGGATTCCACTGTTCCTTTGGGAAGTTTGGCAAAGGCTTCGTCCGTAGGTGCGAAAACGGTAAAAGGTCCATCTCCTTTGAGAGTGTCGACGAGTCCTGCAGCCTTGACTGCGGCAACGAGGGTTTTGAAGCTTCCCGCTTCGACTGCGGTATCGACGATATCGTTCTTCGAGTAGGAATAAGAAGACAAGAGAAGTGAGGCCGTAAGTACTGCTGTGATGTATTTTTTCATAATTTATTGGTTTAGTGGCGAAGAAAATACTCCTTCGCTCTACACAGACATCGTTCCCTAATTCGTTTTGGATTTAAATTTCTTCTTTTTAGGTCGCGCGATTCCAGCCTTCTCTTGTTTGACCAGGATTAAGCTTTCTTAAAAATTCAAACACTACAGAGCCTGCAACAGGAACACGTTATTTTATTTTAGAAATCCGTTGTCATTTGATATTGCAAATCGAATCGGCTTGATGGTTGGTTGCGGAATTTGTCGAGTGCCGGGTTGTAGGTATAGACCTTGATCTTGTTCTCGCTTGGTTCGAAAACCATGTAGCGCAGCCAAGATTCTCCTCCGTTATGCAAGTTTTGATAGTCGCTCAGGACTTGGTGAACCTGGTTGCCGTGATCGCCCTTAGAGGAAAGGACCGCTTCACCACTTGCATGTCCGCACAAAACCATGAAGACGTTTTTGTGTTTGCTGACCAATTTTTGCCAGATCGCTTCACCTGCGTTTCCAGTGATCTTATATCCCAATTTATCGAACCTTTTTCCGTTCGCCCTCATGTAAGCATGGGTCAGAACGATGACTCGATGGTCGGGGTTATTGGCAACCACCTTGTTCGCCCAATTCAGGACTTCGTCGCGGGGCTTGCATTCGAGCGATACGATGAGAAACTTCATGCCGGAAGCCTCGAAGTGATACCATGAATTGTCATGGCGCTTGGGATCGAATGTTCCGCCGAACTCCTTTGTCTTGGCATATTTTTCACGGGGAAAATATTTGTTGAAGTGAGTGGTCCGGTTCACGGCGATATCCCCGCCGTACTTGTTGTTCGACTTTTGGAATCCCATGTCGTGGTTTCCAAGACACAGGCAATAGGGCACCTTGCCGTCCAGGATGGACATGGCCTCCTTTGCGATGGCCCACTCTTCGGGCGCGTCCGCCTGGACGATATCTCCTTCGTGCACGAGAAAAGCGATATTGAGTCGCTTATGATTATCTCTTACCCAGCGGGTCTGCTCGAAAAAGTAGCGTCGCAAGTCCCCGTTTCCCCACTTTTTGGAAAGCTTCAGCCGAGTATCGCAGTAGAATTGGGTGTCCGGTAAAACCGCTAAGGTGAAGGATTTTTCGTTCTTTGGAATCTTTTGTTCGGAACAATTCCTCTCCACCGCAACGGATAGCTGGCTCAGCGGTGTGAATAGGAATAAAAGTGCGAAAAAGGTTTTCAGGTTGTTCATCATTTTTTCTTTATTCGCCCAACCAGTCTTTGACCTCTTCGACGTTTGCAAATTCAGGAATCCAGGACAGCTCGCTTGGCAAGTCGGTTGTGAATGCGCAACGCATGCGGACGGGATGGGCACCGGACTCGATGGCTGCATATTGGTTGTAGATCCGGTCGTCGACCAAGATGGTTTCTTCGGGGTTGAGATCGTATTTTTGAAAGCAGGCCTTCAGCCGGTCGATTTTGGCGGTGTCGTGCATGAACTCCCCATGCTGCACGCATTCAATAATCAGGAAGTCAGTGACGGGTTCGAGGATTTCCCTAAGGTAGGCCATCTTAGTCTCGACGTCGAAGGTCGCGGACAGGGTGAACTGACGGTAGCCCAACCGATTGAGTTCCTTGAGGACTTCGATCACTTTCGGGTAAAGCGGACGATTTCTGAAAAAGTCTTTATCGGAGCAAAAATCGCGGTCCATCTCGGCTCCCAGTTCCGGATGGGTTTTCAATTCCAGAGCGCCATACTCGGGGATGATCGGAAGGACGTCCGGGAGTTGGTCCCACTGCAGGTTTTTGTACTGATCCCGATAGTTGGGATGCCCGGTCAGGAAATGGTAGTATGCATGGTTCAAATCCGCCAAGACCCCATCGACGTCCCAAAAAATATTTTGGATAGTGGCAGGATCCAATGGCTTGGTCACTTGGCGTAAGCCCAACCGTGACCCGTCCCAATGCGATCGTCGGATCTGTCGAGTTTGGGAATCTTGCCCAAGGGGGCGAGGGTCTTGACCCAGTCCGCGTGCTTGGCCGAAAGCTGCTTGACGACCTGAGGATGTTTGTCCGCGACGTTACGTTCCTCCTTCGGATCGGCCTTTAGGTCGAACAATTGCCAGTCATCCTTGGCGTACTTTTTATAGAGTCTCCACTTCTTCCAGCGCACCGCGATGAGATGCCTCCTTTCGGCGTCACCAGGCTCGTTGTTGAGCCAAAAAAGATACTCGTGCGGCTCTCCTTCTTGCTTGCCGTTTAAGTAGGGGATCAAGTTCACTCCGTCGCAATGTTTCGGGATGGTCAAACCGGCTACTGAGGCGATGGTGGAATAGAAATCGAAGTTGGCGATTTGCTTGTGGTAGTCCTTTCCTTGGGGAATGACGCCGGGCATGGAGAAGACGGTCGGTACGCGCACCCAGCCCTCCTGCTGGGTGCCGCTCCCTTTACCTCCCCGATAGGGCGCGGAGGACCCATTCTCGCTCCCGTTGGCCCCGTTGTCGCTGGAGAATATCACCAGTGTGTTCTTGCGCAGGCCGTGTTTGTTCAACGTTTTCAAGAGTTTGCCCACTTGGTCGTCGACCGAGACGATGGCCCCGGCCAATTTGCTCCGTTTCCCTTTCGCGGTGGTGCGCTCGGTCAGGCTTGGAGGCGCTTCGTCGTTTTTCGAATGCACGGCTTCGGGAGACCAGTAGAGAAAGAAGGGTTTGTCCTTGTGTCGTTCGATGAAGGTGACGACGTTGTCTCCGTCGTAGTCGGTCAGCCACTGGATTTCTCCTTCCTTGTTCTTGCAGAAGTATTTCGATCCCTTTTTCTTGGGTGGCTTCTGAGCGACTTCCGCGAAGCCGACTTGGAGTGGCCCTTGGGCTTTCGATCCGACGTCCCACTTGCCGATCTGGCCGGTGACGTAGCCGTTCTCACCCATGAACTTGGCGAGGGTGGGGCGGTCCTCGGGGATGGGCAGTCCGCGGGACATCCCATACTTGCCGAAGCGTTGACCGTACTGGCCCATCATCAGGGCGCACCGGCTCGGGCAGCAGGGCGGGTTGGTAATGTAAGACGCCGTGAAGCGTACCCCTTCCTTGGCCAAGCGGTCGACGTGCGGAGTGGGTATGTCCTCGCAGTCATAGCACCCGAGGTCTCCGTAACCCAAGTCATCGATATAGATCAGGACGACGTTGGGTTTGACGGCGGCCGACATGGCAGTCGAGCTAAAGAGGCAAGCTCCGGCAAGAGCGAGGAGGGCGAATAAGAAAGAATGACTTGGGTGTTTCATGTGGATTTAGCTAAGATCGGATGGAAGGTAATCGGAATAAAGTTGGAATGATTGTTTATGCAACCCCTTCGTGGTCATTTTTTCCCGCGCTTTCGTGGCATAACAAATGAATCAGGGGGGATCGAGCCCTTGGCAGTATTTGGGCCTTCCCATTGCAGGTTGAGGGCGGGTTTTTCGGAGGACGTCTTGTAATACAAGCGATAGGGATGAATGCCCGCAGCCAGTCTTACCGTAGAGCTGAGCTCGCTTCCGTCGTACTTGTAGTCACCATCGAGGACCAGTTTGTTGTGTATTTTGAAAATCAAGCCACCCGATGCCTCGCACTGAAAGGTCCAGTCTCCTGAAGTGGGAATTTTGAGGTGACCGGTAAACAACAAGCCTGCGCTTTTTCCAGCAGGAAGCGACCCTAGGCCGATGTTCTTTTCCACGGATATGGTCTTGGCTTTTATATGAAGAAACTCGGGAACCCAGTCCCACGTCCCAAGGTAGGACCGGACCAACACGCCCTGGCTTAAATCACCTTCGGCAATGGCAAGGCCGGGGACAAATTCCTCATCATAGGATTTCTTAGCGTGCCGGTTGGGCATTCTTATCCTGAGCACTTCGTCCTTCATCCTCTTTTGCAAAAGAACGAACTCTTTTGAGGTTCCGGCCAGGTTCTTCGATTCAGGCTCGTCATCCATGGTGTTGAAAATGGCAAAGTCGACCGAATGATCCGTGGCTTTCATACGCAAGCCTTTGTAGCCATCCAAGTACAGTCCCTGTTGGTTGTTGAATTCTACGTAGACAACGCCTTGCCTTTGCTTACCCGTCTGATGGAGGGTCGGGGTGAGTGATACTCCATCCGTTCTTGCGGGCGCAACAAGACCGGCATAATCGCAAAAGGTGGCCATCCAATCATGAAACTGGGAAGGTTCGTCGGATTTTTGCCCCGCCTTTATCCTCGAAGGTCCCCACGCCAAGGTGGGCACTCGAAGTCCTCCTTCTTGGGACGAACCTTTGGAGCCCGTGAATTTGCCGGCCGATCCGAAGACAGATGGACTCCACCGAGCTCCTTTGATGTAGGATTCCCGATGAGGCCCGTTGTCGGAGGAGAATATGACAATGGTTTCCTTGTCGATCTTAAGGTCTTTGAGGGTTTGCAGAAGATCACCTATGCAATGATCAATCCGGGTAATGGAAGTGGCAAACCTTTCTGCCACGTCCGTCAGACCCTTGTCGGTGTAATGGGGATCGCGATACTGATCGATGGTTCCCTCTGCAGTGTTTATCATTCTGCCGGGTTTCCCCAACCATTGCAGTCCGCCTTTGATTCCTTTGCCTTTGGGGTAGGCGATGGTAGGCAATTGCAGCGCGGCATGGGGGGTGTCGTAGGAAAGAAACATGAAGAACGGCCGCTTGGGATTCTCTTTGGTTTCCGCCACGATCAATTGCTTGGCCTTGGCGGTCCATAAATCGGTGGTGTAGCATTTGTCCAAACCTGCGGAAACTTCCTTGTTGTTTTCCCAGACTTCCTTTTTCTGCTGATGGGATTTATTGTCTCCAAGCTCCCAAACGTTAGCTGGATAATGCTGGTGTCCGTCCACATGCCTGACGTAGCCATAGAAATAATCAAAGCCCCGTTTCGTCGGATAACCTGCCCATTTTTCCGGAGAATTGCCCCAGCCCTGCAACCCGTACTTACCCAATAGGATTGTGTGGTAACCCGCTTTCTTCAAGGTGTTTGCAAAATTCCAATTATCCTCGATGGCCTTGTCGAATTGCATGTTGCGCACGTTAGAGTGCCCTTGGTGCAAACCCGTTATGAGGGAGGCTCGAGAAGGAGCGCAAATGGGCGCGGGACAGTAATGCCGGTTCATGATCGTGCCTTCCTCGGCCATTTGATCCAATTCCGGGGTTTTGAGCTGAACTCCCTCGCGCTGTTTTTGAAAAAGAACGCCGAGGTCTCCGTAACCCAAGTCATCGGTTAATATGAATATGACGTTAGGCTGATCAGCCTTTGCCTCAAGAGTAATGGGCATCGTGAGGAATGCCACACCTTGAATGAAGAGGAAAAAGTACTTTGAAAAAAGGTTTCTTTGCATGAGTTAAAATGAGGTTTTAAAGTTTCTTCACGTATACCCAGAGGGCGCCCAAGCGTTTCTTGCCCTTGGCAAAAGAGGCCTCGAGGTCGTAGTCCCCGGCTTCCAGGGTGAGCTCGAAGGTGGCCTTCTTGGCCCCTTCGGCAAGATCGGTTTCGGCGGTATGGTCACCAATCTTAATCTCGGCTCCCGATGCGCCGATCGGCTTGTCGGCGGCCCTCGGAAAGAATCGGCATTCGAATTGGTAGCCGCCCTTTTCGGAAAGCGTAACGGCCCAGGCTCCGCTGGACGGGCGCTTATAGGCCCCGTTGTTCCATGGAGACGCCCCCCGATACCAGTCCATGCCGTTGAGAGCGATCTCGTCGAGGCAATCGGGGTGACCGAGGATGTGCCGGCTTAGGGTGGTGGTCTGGTCGGGCAGGTCGGCCCAGTAGTTTTCGTAGGCTTGGCGTAGTTCATCCACTACCTCAGGATTCTTTCCAGCCAAGTCCGTGTTTTGGCGCGGGTCGACCGTAACGTCGTAAAGTTTTGCTCCATTGACCAAACGCCAGCGGTCGGTCTTGACGGCCGAGTTCCTCCATTTGGTTGCCTGCCTGCTTCGTGGGCACTGGATGATGATCGTGCGGTCTGCAGGGTAGCCTTTCTTTTCGACCAACAAGGGTTTCAGGCTGATGCCGTCTATGTTGTCAGGCTTCTTGATGCCACAGAGGTCGAGGATGGTGGGAAAGAAGTCGATCATCCCGGCTATGCGCTCGACGACTTTTGGTTTGGCTCCCGGGAGACGGATCATGAAGGGGACGTGATGGGCCGGGTCGTAGCCAAGACCCTTACGGTTGTCACCATGCGGAGCACCACGGTCGTTCATGCCTTGATCGGAGGCGTAGATAAGGATGGTGTCATCGGACAAGCCCAGCTCATTGATCTTTTTCATCATGCGTCCGATGTTGGCATCGAGGTTCTGGACCTGAGCGTAAAGTTGAACGTTTCCTTGGATGCCCTCGGCCTTCAATTGAGCGACCAGTTCCTTCGGGCCGTGATGGGGGGAATGCGTGACCGGGGTAGACACGAAGCAGAAGAAAGGCTGTTTTTCCTTTTGCTTTGCCTCGACGTAATCCATCGCCCGGTCGAACAAGACGTCGGTGCAGTAGCCTTTGCTCGGGCTGACTTTCCCATTGTGGATGAAAGTCGTGTCGAAGAGGGAGTTGCCGTAGTAGTCCTCCATTTGCCCGACGCCCCCTCCGCCGTGGACAAATACCTCGTCAAACCCGCGGTCCTGTGGTCTGTACGGGTAGCTGAATCCAAGGTGCCACTTGCCGAATATGGCGCTGTGATAACCATGCGGCTTGAGAAACTTGGGTAAGGTCTTCTCGTCCTTATGGAGAATGGAACGTCCTGCAATCGTGGTGAAGACACCCGAACGTATCGCATACCGGCCGGTCAGGATGACGGCCCGACTGGGGGAGCAAAACGGAGGGGCGTGGAAATTGGTGAATTCCACGCTTTGATCGGCGAGCTTGTCGATATGGGGTGTCTTGATATCGGCGTGACCGTGGCAGCTCATCTCGTAGTAGCTCTGGTTGTCCGAGAGAATGAAGACTACGTTCGGTTTGTCCGAAGCCGTCAGTTCGAACCCATTTATGAAGCAAAGCAGGGTGACTAACAGCCACCCGATCAGTTTGGGCCTGACTTTCATCCTTTGAATTTTTGAGAAAAGGGAAGAGAAATCCAAGAATCAGAACTTTCGGTATTTGCCTTCGAGATGCGGGTTGGCTTCGGCCAAGTTGGTGACCTTCATCTTCTTGGCGTTCCAGTCGAGGCGCTTGCCGGGGAACTGGCAGGCTACCACTCCGAGGCAGAGTGACTCGGCGAGGGGACCGGCATAGTCGAACCCAGCCAAAGTCTTGTCCTTGCCTTCGATGGCATCGAGGAACTGGGTGTAGTGGTCGACTCCTTGGATGTCAGGCTTGGGGACGTTCTTGAGGACCGATTCCGGGTAGAAGGTAGGCATCGAGCAATGGGGCAGGACCATGCGTCCTGCCTCGCCCACGAAGACCGCACCCTGCTTGGGCAATTGGTCGCCATTGGGCAGGATCAGGTCGGGGTTGTTCTTATGACGGGGGGAGTCGGAACCGTCCCACCAAGTGAAGGTGAAGTCATCGGTTGTGTATTTCGATGGGGCGAATCCGTAACGCACCATGTTCTTTTCCGCATGACCGAAACCGTTGGGTTCGCGACAATCGGCTTCAACCCAGAGGGGGTCTTTGAGGTCGAGAGCCTTGAAAGGAGTGTCGAAGATGTGGATGCCCATGTCGCCGAGGGTCCCGCAACCGAAGTCGATGAGCTTGCGCCACTGTCCGGGGTGATAAACCTTGCCGACGTAATCATGAACGGGAGCGGTTCCCAGCCAAAGGTTCCAGTCCAGGGAATCCGGAGTTTCTGATTTTTCCTTGAAGGGTTCTCCATCGTATCCCCAGATCTTGAAGGACCAGACGTAGACCTTACTGATCTTCCCGAGAATTCCCTCACGCAGGTAGTGACGGGTCAAGCGGTAGGCTTCACGGGATTGATTCTGGATTCCCATCTGGGTGGTCAGGCCCTTTTCCTTTGCGAACTTGGCCAGGTGACGGGCCTCGGATAGCTTGTGGGTAAGAGGTTTTTGGGTGTAGACGTGCTTGCCGAGTTCCATCGCCGCAAGGGTGGCGGGGTAGTGGGTATGATCGGGCGTGGAGATGGAGACCACGTCGATCTTCTCGTCGAGTTCGGCCAGCATTTCGCGGTAGTCTTGATAAGCGGTAGCGCTTTTGAATTGTTTCGACCAGGTGTCGATCTTGCCGTGCTTGTAGTCGACGTCGCAAAGGCCCAGCACCTCGACGTGCTTGTGTTTGGCCAGATACGCCGTGTCCACGCGTCCCTTCCCTCCGGTCCCGATGTGGGCGGTGCAAATTTTGCCGTTGGGTGAATTGGCCCGCAACCCGGAGGGCAGGATGAAGAAGCTGCCCACGGCTCCCGAAGTTTTGATGAAATTTCTGCGCGAAGTAACTTTCATGGTGATTCAATCTGTTTTACTAGATTATATGTTTTCTGCTCAAAGAATCATACTGTGCCTTACCATTTTTCGCTTAGCAAGAATGGAAGGGATAATCTTACTTCTTTGGCGTTAGAGCCTCTCGGAGGGAATTTACTGCCTTCACTGACTGATGGAGCCCGGGCCGCCCTTTAAGACCTTTTTCGAAGAACCCCTGCTTGACGCCGGACTTGCCGAAGCCCTTTGGGGTATCCACCGGGTTGCACCAAAAGACGCCGACCACGTAATCGGTTTGGAGAGCGGCTTGAACGTACTTGGCATAAGCTTTGCCCGCGGCCACGGAATTGGCGGCTGGTTTCCAGCCGCGAATGTCCTTTTTGCCATCCTTGAAACGGATCGCGAAGTCGCAGATCAGGATGGGCTTTTGGGTAAGCCGGTAAATTTCATCTAACTTTTCCTTGGGGAATTGGCCATGAAAAGGCGGTTGGATCGCAATGCCGTCCACATAGGGAAGCATCTCCTTGATGATGTCGGGGTCGAGGGTGTTGAAACCAAAACGGTCTCCGAATATCAGGTGGTCGGGGGCATGTTTTCGTTGAGCTTCTCCAATGATACGAAAATATTCACGGGCGATTAGGCGAAGAAAGGCCTGGTCGCGCGCTATGCCACCTTCGCCTTTCCATGTTTGCAGGAAACCTTGGTAGGCTTTCCGACCCGGAGCGTTTTGAGGCAGATTACGGATGAAATCCACCCAATTTTTGCCCGTCGGGTTTTCCAAGGGCCAAGAACCGAGATCCGTCCAGCAATAACCGATGACGTTGCGGGAGGTGCTTGCGTTAATCCGGCAGTAAGCTTTCACTCCGGCTTTCAAACGGGCTTCCACTCTGGGATCGAACACATCGACGAACTTGACGCCATTCTTGCCCCGGTAGTATGAAATGGGAACGAGGTGATTCCAACTGGCAACATAGGGCATGTCTTT
>CEVF01021327.1_pt1 | contig 22732 bp, 19 predicted proteins | sample 356441 | NCBI WGS metagenome assembly CEVF01 (sample SAMEA2622765, study PRJEB7988) | marine metagenome | biome: marine biome (ENVO:00000447); feature: surface water layer (ENVO:00002042); material: "saline water (ENVO:00002010), including plankton (ENVO:xxxxxxxx)" | depth 5 m | reverse complement strand
GTTCGTATCATATTTGGAGAACAGTCGACTCTTGTTTTAAATGGCCTTAATATATCATCTAAAAAAATCGAAAAAACAGGATATGTTTTTAAATTTCCAACAATGGACGGTGCTTTAAAGAATATATATAATAAGTAGATGAAAGATAAAATTGAGATTTTAGGTGCCAGAGAAAATAATCTAAAGAACATAGATGTATCCTTTGATAAAAATAACCTTGTTGTCATAACTGGAGTTTCAGGTAGTGGTAAAAGTTCTTTAGCATTTAATACTATTTATTCTGAAGGGCAGAGGAGATATATGGAAAGCTTTTCAGCATATGCAAGATCTTTTATAGGTAACTTGGAGAGGCCAGATGTAGATAAGATTAATGGTTTATCTCCAGTCATTTCCATAGAACAAAAAACTACTTCAAAAAATCCCAGATCGACAGTTGGTACTTTAACTGAGATTTATGATTTTTTAAGACTTTTATTCGCAAGAGCTGGAATAGCCTATTCTTATAAATCGGGTCAAAAAATGGTAAGGCAATCTCTTGATAATATAATAAACAATGTATTAAATGACTTCAATGAAAAAAAGGTTTTGATAACATCTCCAATAATTAAAGGAAGAAAAGGTCACTATAAAGAACTTTTTACTCAAATCAGAAAAAAAGGATTTACAACTGTGAGAGTAGATGGTGATGTTATAGAAATTACCAAAAATTTGCAACTTGATAGGTATGTCATTCACGATATAGATATCGTTATTGATAAATTGACTATTAGTAGTAATAATTATAAGAGACTCAAGGGATCTGTAGATATAGCATTGAAAAGTGGTGATAAAACTATGTATATTATCGATGAAAATAATAAGTCCACTTTTTATTCTAAACTGCTCGTTGACCCTGAGTCAGGCATATCATACGAGGAGCCTTCACCAAATAGTTTTTCTTTTAATTCTCCTTACGGTTGGTGTGATTCATGTAAGGGTTTGGGGGAGATGGATCATATTTTAAGAGAAAATATCATAGAAAATGATAAAATAAGTATAAGTAGAGGAGGCATATTACCACTAGGTGAGTATAGAGATATGTGGATTTTTAAAAAAATTGACTCAATTTTAAAAAAGGAGGGTTTAGATATATCTACTCCAATTTATAAAATTCCAGATGAAGTATTAAATGATATTTTATACGGAAAAAATATAGATGTTGCAGTTGAATCTACAAAATATCCTGGCTCTCTTTGGTATACAAAGTATGATGGTATTGATGGGTTCATTAATAAAACCAGAAGGTTCAGGTCAGGTAAAGCAAGAGCTTCAATGGAGGAATTTATAACTAAGAAAAACTGTGAAGATTGTGGGGGAAAGAGACTAAAAAGAGAATCTCTTTATTTTAAGATAAACGATAAATCTATTGCAGATTTAAATGAAATGGATGTTAAGTCATTTAGCTTATGGTTAAAGTCTATAGAAAATAAACTCAATAGCCAACAAAAAATTATTGCAAAACCAATTTTAAAAGAAATTAATCAGAGGGTTGACCTTCTAGTTAACTTAGGCCTAGATTATTTAAGTATGAATAGGCCTCTACGTACTCTATCCGGAGGTGAAGCTCAAAGAATTCGTCTTGCTACACAGGTTGGAACAAAATTAGTTGGTGTACTATATATTTTAGACGAACCTAGTATAGGATTACACCAAAGAGATAATAATAAATTAATTAACTCGCTGAAAGAATTGAGAGATCTAGGTAACACAGTTATAGTTGTTGAACATGATAGAGATATGATGATAAACGCGGATCATATTATTGACGTTGGGCCTGGACCTGGCAGTAATGGTGGAATAGTAGTAGCAGAGGGGAATCCAAAAACCTTTAAATTGAAAGAATCAATAACTTCAAAGTTCTTGAGGAGAGAGTTGGACATTTTACTACCAAAAGTAAGAAGAAAGCTATCTGGCAATAAAATAAAGTTATTTGGCGCTCAAGGCAATAATTTGAAAAATATAGATTGTAGTTTTCCACTTGGAGTGATGGTATGTGTAACTGGTGTTTCTGGAAGTGGAAAGTCTTCACTCATTCATGGTACTTTATCAACTATAATAAAAAAAGAACTTTATAAGTCGAGGAAAGTGCCTCTGTTTTATAATAAAGTGAGTGGATTGAATAACATAAATAAAATAATTGAAGTTGATCAATCTCCTATTGGGAGGACTCCAAGATCAAATCCTGCCACATATACAGGAGTTTTTACAGAAATTAGAAATTTATTTTCTTCACTAACAGAGGCGAAAATTCGTGGTTTAAAACAAGGCGCATTTTCTTTTAATGTAAAGGGAGGTAGGTGTGAAACCTGTAAAGGCGCAGGTCTTCGCTTAGTTGAAATGGATTTTCTTCCTAATGTATTTGTAAAATGTGAAACCTGCGAGGGTAAGAGATACAATAGAGATACTTTAGAGGTTAGATTTAAAGGGAAGTCTATTTCAGATGTGTTAGAAATGACAGTATCTAATGCTGTTGATTTTTTTCAGAAACAACCTAAAATATCAAATAAGCTTAGAGCATTAGATGATGTGGGGTTAGGTTATATACCTTTAGGCCAACAGTCAACAATGTTATCTGGTGGTGAAGCACAAAGAGTTAAACTTGCATCTGAACTTTACAAAAAAGATACAGGAGACACCCTTTTTATTCTTGATGAGCCAACAACAGGATTGCATTTTCAAGATATAAATAATCTTATGCTTGTACTTAATCGTTTGATTGATAGAGGAAATTCAGTAATTATAATTGAACACAATATGGATGTAATAAAGTGTGCAGATTACATAATAGATTTGGGGCCTGAAGGTGGAGATGAGGGGGGCAATATTATTTTTGAAGGGACACCTGAAAGTTTAATTAAATCGAAAATCAGTCATACGGGCATTTTCCTAAAAAACGAACTTATTAAATCATAATTTTTGTTGTTATATGATCTACAACTTTCTTTCCCTCGTTTGTAAGCTTTATTTTTTTATTTGACTTTTTTAATAACATATTTTTAACCATAGTATCGATTTCGATATTCTTTTTTTCATAAAGGTTTATTTTGAATTTGTTTTGTAGTTCTTCAAGGTTGATTCCTGTTGAGGTTCTTATTCTAGTTATAATATATTCATTGATTTTATTCTTTTTGCTTAACCTCTCTTTTAAAAAGACTTTCTCACTGTTTTTAATTTTATTAATATACATATCATTATCGCTGATATTCCAATATCTAAATTTTTTATCATAGGAATGGGCACCTGGGCCAAAGCCGATATATGATTTATCCATCCAATAACTTGAATTATGTTTTGACTTGAACCCATCCTTGCAATAACTTGATATTTCATAATTTTGATAGCCAATTTCCCTAATAAAAGTGTGAATTTGATCAAAATGATTCATAATAATATTATCATTTGGGAGGGAAATTTTTTCTTTTTTCAGTTGCTTTTCCATAACTGTATTTTCTTCTACCGTCATATTATAGATGGAAATATGCGGTGGGAAAATTTCCTTAATTTTTTTTAGATCATTCAATACTGTGCTGTAATTTGAATCTGGTGTCCCAAACATAAGATCAATAGAATAATTAGTAAACTGGGTTTGAATTTTTTTTATTGCACTTATTGCTAAAGTAGAGTCATGGCTTCTATTGAGTTTCTTTAGTATTAAATCATTAAATGATTGGACCCCAAGACTTATTCTATTTATACCAGATTTTTTCCAAGAGTTTAGTTTTTTTTCATTTATATCGTCAGGGTTTGCCTCTATTGTTATCTCACAGTCATTAGATATAGTATAGTTAGATTTAATGGATTTCAATATTTGATTGATAAATTTTTCATCAATAATCGATGGAGTTCCCCCTCCGATATAAACTGTTGAAATAATTTTTTTCGAAATTTTTTTTTGATTCATCTCTATTTCCATTAATATAGATTCTATTATTTGCCTGTAATTTCTTGATATTGAAAAATGAAAATTACAGTAATTACAAGCTTTCTTACAGAAAGGTATATGCACATAAATTCCAGCCATATGTTCTTATTAATAATGGACCTAAAAGATAAATCAATTTATGATTTTAACTCTGTTTTATTATCAGCATTTATCATATTATTATTAATAGCCCATTATAAATCTAATTACTCGTTGTTTTTTAAAAGATACTTTAACCCTAGACATATAATTTATTTAGGAAATAAAGAGGATTATTTTTATCGTAGTGATCTTTTTAGCTTTTCTAATATTATGCCTTTGTTTATATTCTCTTTAATCCTTTCTTTTTTCACAATTAATGTATTTGAGGATTCAGATAATCAAATAATAAAAGAATTATATGAGTTTAGTCTTTTTCAAAAATGGGCAATTTTTTCAGTTATATTATTTGCATTTATGGTACTCAGGGTCTTTTGGATAATTTTCCTATTTTATTTTATTAAAAAAATGGAAAAAGTAAAAAAAATATTTTTGCTAACTTTTGTTCGGGTGACTATAAGTTTATCATTAATAAATATTTTAATATCATTTATTTTATATGAATTTATATCCTTTGAGGTAGCGTATCCGATATTTATTTTTTTAAAAGGGGTTGTTGTATTTCTAAGACCTTTCATTCTCTTCAGTTTTCTCAATAAAATTTTTTCTGATATTAAAAGACAATTATTAATATTAATATTTTTTGGAGATTTATTACCTTCTATTATTCTCTTTGACCCAATTAAAATACTGTCAGGTATTGACTACATTCTGGCATACCTCGAGATAGCAAATAATTGAATTCATTTCATTAACTTTACACCAATAAAACTTCAATATATGAGTAATATTAAATATGATAAAAAAAGATTAAACCCAGTTAAGTCAATTTTGGTAACTCAGCCACAGCCTAAAGATAACAACTCACCTTTTCATCGATTAGCTGAAAAATACGAATTGAAAGTTGACTTCATACCATTTATAAAAATTGACCCCGTTTCTATTAAAGATTTTAGGAAACAAAAGATCAATATTCTAAATCATACTGCCATAATTTTTACTAGTAGAAATGCTGTTGATCACTTCTTTAGAATAGCAGAAGGGATGAATGTTTCGGTGCCTACAGATATGAAATATTTTTGTATTTCAGAGCAAACCGCAAATTATCTTCAAAAATATATTGTAATTAGAAAAAGAAAAATCTTTATTGGGCAAAGGACAATAGCAGAGCTATTAGATGTTATGAAAGATACCATGGTTAAATTTCCTGACGAAAAGTATCTTTTTCCTTGTTCAAATATTACACGAGATACAATTTCTGAGTTCCTTAAAGAAAACGATTGTAAATATTCAGAGGCAATTATCTATAATACTGTGCCGAGCGATTTAAAAAAATTAAAAAAAGTCTTTTATGATATCTTGGTTTTCTATACTCCATACGGCATCGATTCGCTCGTGAAAAACTTTCCTGATTTCGAACAAAATAATACAAGGATTGCTGGTTTTGGAAAAAATACTGCTAATGCAATCAAAGAAAATAATTTAAAATTAGATATAAAGGCTCCAATGAAAGACGTTCCTTCAATGACAAGAGCTATTGAGCTTTACATTAAAGAGTCTAATAACATAAAATAGTGTATGAAAAGATTTCTAATTTTTATTGTGTTTTTAGGATTTACCCTTAAAAGCTATAGCCAACAAGACCCATACTTTAGTACATATTTTATAAATCCAGTTCTTATAAACCCTAGTTTAGCATCAACAGTAGATAATAATAATGTTGTTTTAGTATATAGAAACCAGTGGGCAAATTATAAACCTACAAATTTATCTTCATCATCTGATTCTCCAAATACTGGGATACTATCACTTAACCTCAAGAATAGAGATAAGTCATTATCCTTTGGCATTAATGTGATATCAGATAATCTTGGTCCTAAAGAATTCTTTAATGTCTCTCCATATTTTGGTATTAGAAAAAAATTAAAAAATTCTTATTTGTCCTTTGCAGTATCACCAACATTCAAAAGTACTACAATGAATTTTGGATCATTAGTATTTGTCAATCCAGCTGATCCTTTTAATGTTGGTGGGAAACAGACAGAATCAAAACCAGATGTTGGGGTTGGTGTAACGTATTATAACAATAAGATTTTGCTTAGTGTTGGTGTTAAAAATATAACAGAGCCTACCTTTAATTTTGGTTTGAACGATTTAGATAATAAGGATTTTAGAAATATAACTTTCTTAGGTAAATACTTTATAGAGGTAGATAGAGATTTGTCTATTGAACCATTTCTTCTTGTAAGGTCAGATTTGACCTCTTTTACATTTGACGCAAGCTTGTTGGCTACTTATCAGGAAAAACTTATGATTGGAGGATCATATAGATATGATGAAGCTGTAGTTGGTTTTTTAGGGTATCACTTTCTTAAGAAAAATAAACTCTTTATTGGATATTCATTTGATTATGTAGTTCACAATGTAAATGCTAAAGCACCAATTTCACATGAACTTGTGGTAAGATATGATCTGCCAACACCACAATTAAAAAAGCCTATAAGAACTCCTAGGTTTATTTATTAACAGATTTTACCCAAATAACAACTTTTTAAGTTATCAACTATGTTTTTATTATATTTGCTTAACTTTCTAACTAAAAATTTATCATACAGAACAATAATTTAGATATTTAAAAGTTAAATTTTAACTTTGCGTTTACTTATGAGAACTCTTAGAGAAAATTTGTATGTAATAATTTACTTATCAATGGCACTTCTTATCGGTGCTTGTGGCCTACTTGGTGGCGGCTCAAGTAAAAAAAATCCAAGGGGTCAATTAGTCGGTACTTTAGATAGAGAAGGTTTTGAAATGTCCGCACAGTACGGAATGGTCTACATTCCAACCGGAAGATTCTACATGGGTCAAGCAGATGAAAATATTCAGCAAGATCAGAGTAATTTTAACAGACAAGTTACGATTAGTGCTTTTTATATGGATGATACAGAAATTACTAATGATGAGTATAGACAGTTCATGCAGTATCTTGAAGAAAATCCAGACTACGAACTTTCTGAGGGACAAACAATCGAATCACTCAAGCCTGATACAACTGTTTGGTCAAGTGATTTCACTCACCACTACGGTGATCCTCTTCTTGCTTACTATTGGTCACACCCTGCTTTTGATGATTATCCTGTTGTTGGAGTATCTTGGGAGTCAGCTAGAGAATTTGCAAGATGGAGAAGTAGTTTCTTAAATTCTTATAGGAGCGAGCAAGGCTTACTTCCTTTCCCTTCATTTAGACTTCCTACCGAAGCCGAATGGGAATATGCTGCTCGTGGTGGAAGAGATAATGTGAAATATCCATGGGGTAATCCGTATACAAGAAACTCTCGAGGTTGTGTTCTTGCTAATTTCAAACCAGGTAGAGGAAACTATGTTGACGACGGATATGCATATACATCGCCTGTTGGTGTATTCTTTCCGAATGATTTTGGGCTGTATGATATGTCTGGTAATGTCGCAGAATGGTGTGAGGATGCATATATCGATTCTTATAATCCTCTTGTTTGGGATTTAAATCCAATTTACAGGGATGATGAAAATGATAAAAAAGTAATTAGAGGTGGTTCTTGGAAAGATATTGCCTTTTTTATTGAAGTTGCTACTAGAACATTTGAATATAAAGACTCAACTAGAGCTTTTATTGGTTTTAGAACAGCTATGCCTCATTTAGGCAGAAACCTACAAGGTTTTTAATTAAAATATTTAAATTTAAACTAAGAAAACAAATAAAAATTAGATAATATGATTACTAAAGAAAAATCTAGCAATCCTATTCTGGCATGGGTTCAGAATGAGGATAATATGAATGTTGTTTATGGTCTTGGAGCTGCTATAGTTATATTAGGTGCGCTCTTTAAATTACAAGGATGGCCTGGAGCTAACGTAATGTTAATTGTTGGACTTGGTGTTGAGGCTTTAATATTTACCTTAAGTGCTTTTGATCCACCTACAAAACACGAGTGGGACTGGAGTAAGGTATACCCACAATTAGGTGTTGGTTCTGAAGGTTCAAGTGCTTCTCAGATGGGTAATATTATGAAAGAGGCAAAGCTCGACCCTGCTGTTTTAAAAAGCGTAGGTGATGGTATGAAAAAAATGGCTGCACAAGCTAATAACATTAACGACCTTGCTGGCGCTTCTGTTGCTGCTCAAGCATATGAGCAGAGTATTAAAGGAGCTACTGATTCATTAAATTCAGTAAATAAATCCTACAGCACTATATCAGAAACTGTGCAAGATCTAGCTGCCTCATCTTCTAGTGTTAAAGAGGCCGTTGGTTTAACAGAGGAGTATAAGGAAAATCTAAAAAACGCTTCTAGCTCTCTTGGTTCAATTGTTGCTGCTTCTGGTCAGATTACAGAGACAGCTACAAATATGACTAAAGCTCAAAATGATGCTGTAAAGTTGCAGAAAGAGTTACAAGATTTAACTGAGAATTTAAGTAAGCTTAATAAGATTTATGTTGGTATGTATGATGCTATGCATAAGTAAAATTTTAAGAATAATCTAAATATATAAATTATGGCTGGAGGAGATAGCCCTAGACAGAAAATGATTAACATGATGTATATTGTGTTAATCGCCATGTTAGCCTTGAATGTTGACACCAAGGTGCTTAAGAAGTTTATTTTAATTAATCAAAGCTTTGAATCAACCAATGCTGACAAGGTTATTGATAATGGTAGAAAAGTTGATGCAATCAGATCTGCTGTTGATGATTCGGGTAATAGAGCAGAAGACGTTGCAGTATTATCGCTTTCTGAATCAGTTAGAGAGAAGTCAAGTGCTATAATCAAACATATGTCTGATATTAAAAGTACTATTATTGAGGAGACAGGTGGTTCTGATGGTAAAGGCGGTATTAAGGGATATAAAAATATAGACTTTGTGTATAGTTATATGCAATCAGATGGTCAAGGAAATGGAGAAGGAACAAATTTGCAGAAACTTCTTAATGATTTTTCTGATTTTGTTCAAGATTCTGTTTTCAACGGTGATGAAAACTCAGGGGTTACCGATCTTGCTAAGAATGCAGACCAGATCCCACTTTATCAAGAGGATTTACCAACCGACCCTTCATTTACATCTTTAAACTTTGGATTTGGTACTTCTGCTGGTGCAGGACTTGCTACTATAAGTCAGCTTCAGGCAGATGTTATTAACCTTGAAATCAAAGCTCTTGATAAACTAGCTGCATCTGTTGGTGCTGCGGATTTAAAGTTCGATGTTGTTACTCTAACTACTTTGCCAGAGCAAAAAGTGGTTGCTGCAGGAGCTAAATATAAGACACAATTATTTTTATCTGCCGCTTCATCAGCAATAGTTCCTACAATGACTGCTGGGGGAGATACATTAGAAGTAAGCAATGGAAGAGGATCATATGAGTTTATTGCAAAAGGAGGGCAATATGATAGAGATGGTCTTTCTGAACAAAACTATATTGGTACGATAAGTGTTACTCTACCTGGAGGTAGGGATACAACCTTTATTGATACGGTTACCTATTATGTAGCTCGACCAGTTATCCAAATACAATCCGCTTCTGTACAAGCATTGTATTTTAATTGTGGAAATGAAATACAAGTTAATGTACCAGCATTAGGATCTGAGTATAATCCTTCTTTTTCCTCAAATGGTGGAGATGTAATAAAGGGGTCAAAAGCTGGTCAAATTACTATAATTCCTAAATCTAAAAAAGTAGATTTAAATGTAAGTAATGCAGGTAACTTTATTGGCTCTCAGTCTTTTGGTGTTAGACAAATTCCTGCACCTGAAATCAAGCCTAGTATTAAAGGAAAAGCTATAGATCTTAAAAACGGGATTCCTGCTAATACACCAAGTATAAGTCTTGATGCTATTGCCGATGCTAGTTTTGCTGAGTTTTTACCAAAAGACGCAAGATTTCAAGTAAGAGAAGCTGAAGTGATTTTAGCTAGGGCTGGTAGAGGAGTTGCTACGAGAAGAATTAAAAATAAAAATATTAATCTAAACCAACTTCCTGGTAGAAGGTCTGGTGATAATATTGTTATTGAAATTAAGAAAGTAGCAAGAGCAAATTTCAGGGGAGAAATAGAAGAGTTTAAAACGTTTGCTCCAAGGGTAATTACAATACCATTAAAATAAAATCAATGATGAAAATAAATAAGATTTTTGTACTTTTTGTTTTATTATCGTTCAGCTCTGTTGATAGAACTTACGCTCAGGGAGAAGTGTCAAATGGCTACAACCCTTTGTCTTTAAGACAAGTACATGAATCTTATTTAATGTGGAAGAAAACATTATGGAGAAGGGTTGATCTTAAGGAAAAACAGAACAAACCTTTTTTTGCTATAAATAGGGAAATTTCTAAAATCATTTTTGACGCAGTACAAAGAGGGGTACTTATACCTTATAATAGCGATTCTGTAACAGATAATAATGTTATGGCACGTGAGGATTTTTTAATTAATGTTCAACAGGAAAATACTGATGTTGAAGATGATTTTGGTGGTGGATTTGAAGATGACCCTTTCGCTGCTGCTGATCCTTTTGCAGATGAGGTTGAGGAGGAAGAAGTAGCGGGTCCTCAATTTATACCAAACAGAGAATTCTCAATATTTGAGATTAGAGAAGATTTATATTTTGATAGAGTACATTCTAGAATATATTTTGATATACAAGCAATAACAATGTATCTGCCAGGGGATAGTTTCTTTAATTTAACCGGGATTGAAAAACCTGTAGCTTCTTTTAGGTTTATAGATTTATATAATTTATTCAAATCAATGCCAAAGGAAGCAATATGGTTCAATGAAAATAATATTGCTCAACATAAAAATCTAGCAGATGCTTTCTTGTTAAGATTATTTAAAGGAATAATCGTAAAGATTGCAAATGCTGATGATATAAGGGTATCAGAATTGTTTTCAAAGTCTCGTAAGGATGGAATTATGGCTAGTTTTAAAGTTGAACAAGATCTTATAGAGTGGGAAGCTAACCTATGGGAATACTAGTATTACTTATTTAAAATATTCATAAATAATTTTGCCCATTTTTTTTCCTACTACTTTCGTTAACTCCTCTTCTTTAGCTGACTCAATTTTTTTAATAGATTTAAAATAACTTATTAGTTTAATTCTTGTTTTTTCTCCCACACCTACAATACCATCAATTTCTGAATTGAGAAAAGTTTTACTTCTTAATGTTTTATGATAATTAATTGCGAACCTGTGCGCTTCATTTCTTATATTTTGTATTAGTTTAAGATGTTGAGATTTTTTACCCAGATGTATTGGTACCGAGTCATTTGGAAAATAAATTTCTTCAAGTTTTTTAGCTATACCAATTATATTAATTTTTTTATCTAAGTTAAGTTTCTTGAGTATATCATATGAAGAGCTAAGTTGCCCTTTCCCTCCATCTATTATAATAAGATCTGGTATTGATAGTTTTTCTTTTAAAACTCTAGTGTATCTTCTCTCAACTACCTCTCTCATAGATTTAAAATCATCTGGTTTTGATGAAGCACTTCTGATTTTATATTTTCTATATTCCTTCTTATTTGGATAACCATCTTTAAAAGAGACTAGAGAAGCTACAGTATTTGTCCCCTGAATATTTGATATGTCAAAGCATTCAATATTAAAAGGTATATTTTTGAGATTTAATTTATTTTTCAGGTCAATAAGAACAGTTACTTTCTTTGTTCTTCTCTCTTTTTTTTCGTTATATAAATTTTTCTTAAAAAAAAGTACGTTTTTAATACTCATATCTATTAATTTTTTTTTGTCACCATACTTAGGTATTTGAAAATCTGTTTTTTCATCTAAATACTTTTCTAAATTAATATTTGATATAAGTTTATTTTTTAATGTATTATGTTTTGATCTTAGGTTAAATATTATTTGTCTTATTTCAGAAAGGTTATTTAGGTTTTTCTTAGTTTTAAAGGTTTTTGAACAATTTATAATTCCATTATTAATTTTCATATAATTAATAAAGTATGATTTATCATCATCTATAATTCCAATAATATCTAAGTTTTTAATTTTATCATTAACAACAATAGATTTAGACTGATAATTATCAAGAATTTCTAATTTTTCTTTTATACTTTGCGACTTTTCAAACTCCAGAGATGAGGTAAATTTTTCCATCTTTTTTATTAGGTGATTTTTCACATTTTTAAAGTTGCCATTTAAAATTTCTCTTATATATTTTATGTTTTCATTGTATTCATCCTCGAACATTAAATCATTTTTTTCTTTATTATATTCTTTGAATCCTAATATTAAGGTATGGCCATTTTTAGAATGAATATTTAGTCCAATCTTATTTTTTGAATTATTAATTTTTTTCTCGGAGAAATTATAATTGCTAACTCTAATTGGATAAATATTGTTAATAATATTTAATAAAGTATTAATTGTCTTTACGCTTGTGAAAGGACCAAAGTATTCAGACCCATCTTTGATGTATCTTCTAGTTAAAAATACTCTTGGAAATTTTTCATTTTTTATGCAAATCCAAGGATAAGTTTTATCATCTCTTAATAAAATATTGTATTTGGGTTTATCTTCTTTTATTAGATTATTTTCTAGTAATAAAGCGTCATGTTCAGATTCTGAGAGGACAAACTCAATATTTGATACCTCTTTAACCATCCTCTTTATTTTTTTATTTTCAACATTTTTTCTGAAATAGCTACTTACTCTTTTTTTGAGATTTTTTGACTTTCCAACATAAATTATATCTTTATTTTCATTAAAAAATTTATATACTCCTGGTGATGGTGGAATAAATATTTTATCAAAATGTTTCATTTTTAATATATGTCTGAGGCGTCAATTTTATCAATAATAATGTCCAGTGAATCAGATTTAATCTCATTGTTATATACAGAACAATCAATCTCAACGTTTATTTTTTTAATAGGCTCATCAAACTTGCCTTTATCTATATTTAAGTTATCATCTGCATACACATCCATCATATATTGTTGCCATATTGGCATTGCTGTTCTCGCTCCTTGGCCAAGCACCCAATTTCTAAAATGGATACTTCTATCGTCCCCACCTACCCATGCACCTGAAACTAAGTTATGTGTTACTCCTATAAACCATCCGTCCGAAGCATTTTGTGTCGTTCCAGTTTTAGCACCAACATCGTTATTAATTGTAAGTTCAGGATTTAACCCTCTAGCTGTGCCACCTTCTTCTTCCTTGGCCCCTTTTAACATGTGTAGCATTAAAAACGCAGTTTCTTCACTCAGTGCTTCTTTCTTTGTGGGAACAAATTCTTGAATTAAGTTACCATATTTGTCTTCAATCCTTGATATGAAAAATGGTTCAGTCCATATGCCTTTATTTATAAATGTACTATAGGCACCAACTAAATCAAATAATGATACATCTCCTCCTGCCCCTAAACAAACCGCAGGAACTGGGTCTAATTTACTTTGAATCCCTAATTTTTTAGCATAGTCTACAACAGTTGATGGAGATACTTTTTTTGTTATGAAAGCTGTTATTGAGTTTACTGATTTTGCCATAGCTCTTCTTAGTGTCATAGTTTCTCCACTCCATTTTCCGTTGTGATTATCTGGTCTCCAATAAGGTGGGTCTTGTCCTGGTAATTCAAAAACTACAGGAGCATCAACAACCGGGTAACAAGGTGAATATCCGTTGTCAATAGCTGCAGCATAAACAATCGGTTTAATTGTCGAGCCAGGTTGTCTTCTTCCTTGTTTTACATGATCATATTTAAAAAATTTATGATTAATTCCTCCTACCCATGATCTAATATATCCAGTTTTAGGTTCAATTGAAATAAATCCTGCTTGAAGAAAGTTTTTATAATATTTTAGAGAATCCATGGTGCTAAATAATGTATCAACTTCACCTTCCCAACTAAACACTTTCATCTTCTTTTTTTTATTTAGTAGTGAAAAAACTAACAAACTATCATTATCATTATTTTTCATTAAACTTTTGTAGTACCGCGTTCTTTTAATAGAATTTTTTAGAAAGTCTTTTATTTCAAATCCTTTTTCATCAATCCACGGATTTTTACCATCCCAATGGTCATCGAATATTTTTTGAAGTCTAGACATTTGATCACTAACTGCTTTTTCAGCATGTGCCTGCATTTGACTATTTATTGTAGTATAAATTTTAAGTCCATCTGAAAAAAGATCATAATTATTTTCTTTTGCCCACGAGATAAGATAGTTTCTAACGACAGTTCTGAAATATGTAGCTTGTCCAGCATTTTGATTTTCAACCTTATAAGTTAGGCCAAGTCCACTATTTTTTAATGAATCATATACTTTTTTATTTATAATTTCATATTTGTATAAATTATAAAATATTTCAGCTCTTTTTTTTAGAGCATTTTCAGGGTTAAAGTAAGGGTTATACTTTGTTGGCTTATTAAGTAGGCCTACGATTATCGAAGATTCATTATAATTAAGTTCAGAAGGTAATTTGTTAAAGTATGTTTTTGAAGCTACTTTAATACCATAAGAGTTACTTCCGTATTCTGCTGTGTTAAGATACATTGCAAGGATTTCTTTTTTTGTATAAAACTCCTCTAATTTTATTGAAACTATCCATTCTTTTACTTTTGAAATTACTAAACCAAGAAAAGGGACATTACTCAATTTTCCCTTATTCTCTCTTCTTATTTTAAATAGATTTTTCGCAAGCTGTTGTGTAATTGTACTACCGCCACCCTCTAAACCACTAGTTCCAAAGGTCAAGACATTTTTAAAAACACCATAGCTAGCTCGAACCAAACCTTTAAGATCAATTCCTGAATGTTCATAATATCTTATATCTTCTGTTACCAATAAGGTTGTAATTAATTTTTCTGATAAATCATTAAATTCAATTGGAGACCTATTATACCTAAAATATTTTCCCAAAAGTTTATTATCGCTTGAATATAACTCAGAGGATAGTTCAGATTCTGGCTTCTCTAAATCTTGAAGGCTAGGCATATCACCAAATAAGTTATATGGATTGTAGTTGACAGATACAATAAATGAGAATATTGAGATAATAGAAAATATTGTTAGAATCCAAATTCTCTTAAAAAATAGCTTTAGTCTATTCATCTATTATATTTTAAAGCGTATGCAGAATAATTTTTTGATTTGAACATTAGATTTAAATTTTCCTCGCTTATAACAAAATTAATATTAAGTTTTAAATTTTCTTTATTTAAGTCATTATTGAATTTTATTTCTAATTTTTTAAGGGTATCATAATCATTGATTAGTAATACGTCTAACATTAAATTTTCTTTTAGATAAAAACTATTTCTTACTTTGAATTTCTTAAAGTCTTTAAGAACATTATTTAATATTTTTTCATAGGCATCTGTCTCATCATCATTTACAATGACAAAGAAGTATCTATCACTTTTATTTGATGAAAATTTTGGTAAACCACTGAAAATAAATTCTTTATGTACTTTTTCTGAAGCTTTTAATAATGTAGTAGCATATTCGATTGTTGATTTTTCACTAGCGGAGTCCAAAAAGTTTTTTAATTCAAATTGTAGAGAAAAGTTTCCATTTTTTTTACCTCTAGCTATGGATTTTAGTAATAAAATGTTTTCAAAAAAAGGATTTTTATTATAAAACTCATTTAGAGAATCTACCTTAAGTATAACATGATCATTCATTCCAGCAACAAGATTGCTATAAAGGCCATTGTATATGTCACGAACCTCATTATATTCTCTAAATTCATCAATTTCATAATTAGGGTTCAAAATTAGTTTAGTATATGTACTTTCTGGAAATTTTTCTATCATAATATCTCTATAATAATTCTTGTTATTTGATACTAGGTAAAGTTGATAAAAGACATCTTCTAAAAATTGAGATTCATCAAACCTCTCAATTAATTCTCGGTAGGTTTCAATGCCCTTTTCTATTTCATCTAGTTTTTGAATATAAATTTTACCAAGATCAAAAAATGCTTTTTCAGTCTCTAAGTTTAAAAGATCAACTTCTTTTTGATCAAAAGGCAACTCCTTCATCAAGGAATTTATATCTCCTTTTGGATCAGAGTTTATTTCTGTTTCTACCAAATCATTGTTTTCTAAATTCGATTCATTTTCAGATATTGTATTAAGTGTAATTTTTGATGATATTCTCCAATTATCCTTTAATTCTCTGTTTCCCCATTTTCTTTTGAATTCATTCAATCCAGTACTTATAATGGATGGATTATTAAAATACCATACTCCTTTATTATCAGAAATTATTATTTCAGGCTCACTTAATATAAAGTTATTGTTTCTAAGATTATTTTTTTTAATTTTCTTCTCAGCAGATTTAATTTTCTTTTCTAAAATTAACATTAGTTCACTTTCTGGTAAAGTTGTAAGGTTAATTAAACTATCATTTAAATTTATTTTTTCAATATTTTTTACGAGATCAGTAAGAACCTCACTTCTATTCTTGATTATATTATAATTTACATTTTCTCTGTTGATATTAGTTAAAGCACTATCATAGTAAAGTTTTGATAGCTTATAGTTTATTATATCATAATAATATATATCTGCTGTTTTTATATATGCATCAAATAATAGCTCTCTATTTCCTTTGTTAAGGCTAACGGATAAAATGTATTTTTTAATTGCTTCTTCAAAATTTTTATTTGTTTCATAGTATTGTCCGTGTTCATAATAAATTCTGTCTTGGAAATCGAGATTTTTTTTATCTCTTATTAACTTTTTAAAGTAATCTTCCATGGAATTTTGATCTAGGCTTGAGGATGCTCTTGCGATATAAATTTTTGAGTAAAACTCCATTTCAAAGGATGGATTATTTTTTAAACATTTATTTATATACTCTTTTGATTTTTCATAATTTTTTGTGCTTAAGTACATTTGACCTAAGGCAAAGTATACTTTGTTTAACAAATCCTTTTTCTTAACAATATTCTCTAATTCAAAAAGTGCATTAAAAATTTCATCCTTCTTATTTAATATTTTAAATAAATGATAGCTGTTTAATAAAAACTCTATTTTCAAATCTTTTTCAATGGTTATGTTCTTAAGGTATTGATATACTTCAACCGCTGAGTCATAATCTTTATTTTCAGTATAAGCTCTCATTAGATAAATGAGAGACATATTTTTAGATTTTTGGTTATTAGATTTTGAGTTTACATATTTTAAAGTTGTTATAGCTTGTTTAATATCCTGACTTAACATTCGAGATTTTCCAATCAATGAATAGCTTGGGTAAACATATTTAGAATCAGGATGTCTCTGAATCAGAATAGATAATTTCTGTATGCTATTTAAACTTCTTTGTTTGATATTAGAAACTAAGTTCGTATCGATTTTATATGTTAGTTCAATTAGACTATCATATTCTAATATTATTTTTTCATATAAATCAGTTTCGATTTCATTTATGATTTCATTTCCAATAAAGTATGCATTATATCTTGCTGTAGTATCGTCATAAAGTGTATTTATAATTGTATTACACGATATAAATAAACCGGAGAAAAAAACAAGAATTTTATTTTTCATTTAATATTTAAATCTAACATTTTACAAACGAAAGTATTTAATATATATTTTTATAAAAAATTTAAAATATAATTAAAGGAAAGTTGAGAAAGAAAATCATAAAATGGTTAAGTAAGAGGGTTCAAATTATTTTTAGAAATAAAAGAGACTTTAAGGATATCTCTCTTTTTGAATTTTCAAATTTTAGTCTAATTTCCTACATAACTTTATTTTTTGTTCTTTCTTTTTCTATTTCATTTTTTTTGTCAACAACTATTTTAAAAAGTTTTTTTGATCCTAGATTCTTAGAGCAAAAGGCTAATGAGGAATTAATTAGATTATCTAATTCAATAGACTCTCTTTCGTTACAAGCTGAGATTAAAGATCAGTACATAGAAAATATTATGATAATTCTTAATGGTGGTGAAAATAAAAATAATGAAGAGAATTTATCAGGAAAAACGTTTAAGCCTAAAGATCTTACCAATGATTATTCAGTAATTGATTCCTTTTTTAGAAAAGAATTTGAAAGTACCGTATCGAGCTCAAACCTAATTGGAAATGGAGGTGTTAATCAAGATTTTTTATTAATGCCACCCGTTTCTTCTGGAATAGTATTATCAGTATATGACCCTCTTAATAATCATTTTGGCGTAGATTTTGTTTGTAAAAAAGAAGAGCCTATTAAGGCGACCTTTGATGGAACTGTTTTAATGTCTTCGTGGACAAAAGATAGTGGTTATGTAATAAGCATTATTCATCCAAATAATCTAATTTCAGTTTACAAGCATAACTCAAAGGTATTTGTAAAAACAGGTCAAAGTGTAAGCACTGGAGATGTCATTTCTATTATAGGTGATACTGGTGAATTTTCTTCTGGTCCTCATTTACATTTTGAACTATGGATGGATGGTAAATCAATAAATCCTTCAGAATTTATATCATTATAATTAAATTTGTGTTTTTAAATAAATCATATCATTGTGGATAACTCAAACGGATCAAACAACATAATTGGTGAAGGAAGTACTTTAACAGGTAATTTAAATTCATCAGGTAATATTAGATTAGAAGGAAAAGTTAAAGGGGATATTACATCTTCATCTAAGGTAGCTTGTGGAGAAACTTCAATTGTTGATGGGAATGTAACTGCTGATAATGCAGAAATTGCAGGTAAAGTGACGGGAAAAGTAACTGTAAATGATCTTCTTATACTCAAATCTTCAGCAAAAATTCAGGGTGATATTTCAACTAATAATCTAGTTATTGAATCGGGTGCTAGTTTCAATGGAGCATGTGCTATGGGTACAGAGGAAAGTGTAGATGATGAACCTATAGAGGATGATGAAAAATAAGAGTTATCTTAAGTATCTAAATCTCAGTTATCAATTTTTTTTTACTATTATCATTGCAGGCTTTGTAGGTTACTTCATCGATATATATCTAAACTTATCAATTTATATTCTAACAATTTTATTTCCTATTATAGGATTTTTTTATTCGCTCTACAGGGTTTATCAAAATTTAAAATGAAAAAAAGTATCTCTAATAGTTATATTTATTTTTTTGGTGCATTGGTTTTAACATACTTATTTTTTTTTTTCTTTAGATCAGATTTAATTCACAAATATTTTTTTTATATACTTTCATTTAATTTTTTAATTGATCTTATATTTAAATTCCTAAACAAAGGAGTATTCGTAGGTCAAAACCATAGTGTATTAATTGTTATTTTTTCCACAATTTTAAGGCTTAGTTTGTCTATTATTTTTATTTTTTTATTTGGTCTTTTTGGAGTGGTTGACTTTATGTTATTCACAATAAATTATCTTGTAATTTTTTTATTATTTATAATATTTGAAATAACAATTCTATTAATTAATTTGCAACGTTAATCAAGCTGTAATGTATAAATCTAGTCGATTTCCTGTCTTACTACTATCAGTGGTCTTCTTTGTTTGCTTCGCTAATAATGCGTTTTCGTCTGAGGATGCTGGAGAAGAGGGAAAATTAGATATTGGTGGAATGATAATGCATCATATTTTAGATGATTATCAGTACGAGATCATGGAGGGATTAGTAATACCTCTTCCTGTTATATTATATACCGATCAAGGCCTAAAGATTTTTTCCTCTTCTAAATTATTTGATGAAGATCATATACCATTAAAAAGTGGGTATAATGGGTTCTATTATGATCATGGTCATATTTATCCAGTAAATGAAAACGAGTCATATGTTGACCTATCAATCACTAAAAATGTATTTTTTCTTTTTCTTACCTCTGGGCTAATGTTATTTATCTTTATTTATGTTGCTTCTAGATATAAAAATAAGACAGAAAAACCTCGAGGAATACAGTCATTATTTGAGCCCCTCATTCTATTTATAAGAGATGATATTGTTAAGCCAAACATTGGTGACAAGTATGAGAAATATCTTCCATATATGCTCACACTTTTCTTTTTCATCTTTTTTGGAAATGTTCTTGGCTTACTTCCTGCAGCAGCTAACCTAACAGGTAACATTGCAGTTACAATGGTTCTGGCTATTCTAACATTTATCATTACCAATTTATCTGGAAACCTAAATTATTGGAAACATATATTTTGGACACCAAATGTCCCAAATGTCATGAGAATTATTATTCTACCAATCGAAATTATTGGTGTTTTTACTAAGCCATTTTCTTTAATGATTAGATTATTTGTTGCAATAACAGCTGGTCACATTGTTTTATTAAGCTTTATTGGTATGACGTTTATATTTAGTAGTTACACTGTTGGAATAATGAGTTCACTTTTTGCAGTTGCTCTTAATATAATTGAGCTTCTTGTAGCTGGTATACAGGCCTATGTTTTTACAATGTTTTCATCTGTGTATATTGGATTAGCAGTTGAAGAAGAACACCATTAAAAAAATTATATGTTAAATTTTAAATTAAATAAATTATGTTAGCTTTTTTGATACTTGATATGAGTACCGCTTTGCTAGGTGCTGCAGTTGGTGCAGGTCTCTCAGCAGTTGGTGCAGGAATTGGAATTGGAATTATTGGTGGTAACGCTATGACTGCAATTTCAAGACAGCCAGATGCATATGGAAGAATATTTCCAACGATGTTAATTATTGCTGCACTTGTTGAGGTAATTGCATTGGTAGGATCACTTGTTGCAATGCTTATTGTCTTTGGTGCTGTACCTGAAACTTATCTTTAATATTTAAAAATTAATTAATGGATTTGCTTACACCAGGTACTGGATTAATTTTTTGGCAACTGCTTATTTTTTCAATACTATTTTTGGTATTATCTAAATATGCTTGGAAGCCTATAACACAGTCATTAAAAGATAGAGAAAAGTTTATAGAGGATTCTTTAGAATCTGCTAAAAAAGCGGAGGAGGAATTAATTAATATACAGAAAAAGAACGAGGATCTCCTAGCTGATGCTAGAAAAGAAAGAGAGAAAATTTTATCTGATGCAAAAAAAATATCTAATTCCATGAAAGATGAGGCAAAAGATGATGCAAAACAAATGGCAGATAAGATAGTTAAAGAAGCGAAATCTGTTATTGAGTCTGAGAAGAATAAAGCTATGAAAGATGTAAAAAATACTCTTGCTGAGCTTTCTTTGGACATTGCTGAAAAAATCATTAAGAAAGATTTAAGCAAAGATTCATCTCAGAAAAAATATGTTGAGGACTTAATTAAGGATATTAATAAATCAAAATAATGAAAAATTCACGAGCATCCGAAAGGTATGCCAAATCACTACTTCAGCTAGCTCTAGAAAAAAAGATTTTAAAAGAGGTGAGATCTGATGTTGATTTGCTTGTTAGCATTTTTGGTAAGTCTCGTGAAATATCAAACTTATATTTAAGTCCTATTATACCAATTAAGCATAAAGTGAGTGTTACGAAGAAAATTTTTGAAAATAAAATAAATATTAATACTCTAAACTTGATGCTTAATATTATTTATAGAAAAAGAGATAGTCTGATGGAGACGGTTTTTTCTAAGTTTATTGAGTTATTCAATCATCATAACAATATTGAAGAATCATTTATAACTACAACATATAAATTAGATGAAAACACTCTCAATGATGTAAAGAAATTTGCAAAGAAATTTTCAGATAAAGAAATTTCTTTAAAACATAATATTAATAAGGAAATTATAGGTGGTTTTAATTTAAAAATAGGAGATAAGATGATAGATTGTACTGTTTCTAGTAAAATTAATAACCTAAGAAAAAAATTAATAAATAACTAAATAAAAAAAAATGTCAAATATTAGACCAGATGAGGTTTCATCGATTATTAGAGACCAATTATCAAATTTTAAATCAGAATCGCAGCTGGAGGAAGTTGGGACTATACTTCAAGTCGGAGATGGTGTTGCAAGAATATATGGACTTTCAAATGCTAAAGCTGGTGAGCTTTTAGAATTTGAAGGCGGAGTCAAAGGTTTAGTCTTAAACCTTGAGGAAGATAATGTAGGGGCCGTGTTAATGGGTGATTCAAGTGGTATTAAAGAGGGAGATACTGTAAAAAGATCTGGAGAGATTGCTTCAGTGAATGTTGGTGATGGGGTTTGTGGAAGGGTATTAGATACATTGGGAAATCCTATTGATGGAAAAGGAGATATTAAAGGTGATTTGTTTTCAATGCCTCTGGAAAGAAAAGCACCAGGAGTTGTTTATAGACAACCAGTAAATGAACCTCTTCAGACAGGGATAAAGGCAATTGACTCTATGATTCCAATTGGTAGGGGTCAAAGAGAATTAATTATTGGTGATAGACAGACAGGTAAAACAGCTGTTGCAGTAGATACTATTTTAAATCAAAAAGAATTTTATGAGAAAGGAGAACCTGTTTATTGTATATATGTTGCAGTAGGTCAAAAAGCTTCAACCGTTGCTCAAGTTACAAATACTTTGGAAAAAAATGGGGCCTTACCCTATACCACAGTTGTTTCAGCTCCATCATCAGCTCCAGCACCAATGCAATTTTTTGCTCCTTTTACAGGCGCAGCCATTGGTGAATATTTTAGAGATACAGGAAGAGCTGCTCTTGTGATTTTTGATGATCTTTCAAAACAAGCCGTCTCATACAGAGAAGTTTCATTATTACTAAGAAGACCGCCAGG
>CEVF01154503.1_pt1 | contig 22752 bp, 20 predicted proteins | sample 356441 | NCBI WGS metagenome assembly CEVF01 (sample SAMEA2622765, study PRJEB7988) | marine metagenome | biome: marine biome (ENVO:00000447); feature: surface water layer (ENVO:00002042); material: "saline water (ENVO:00002010), including plankton (ENVO:xxxxxxxx)" | depth 5 m | reverse complement strand
CCCGACATCCTCCAAGTCCGAGCCCGCCGCCTGGGAAAACTCGACAGTAGCCTGCCCAAACCCCGTACCCATTCCCAAAACGAGAAAAAGGCACACTAATAGTCCGTTACGTCCAAAAATGGTAGGAAGCATAGTTGAGGCTTTTGTAAGTAAGTTCGATATCACCGGTTCAATGAGTTTCAATTGGGTTAAACACAAAGCGCAAGCAGGTGATTTGGGAGCTTCCAATATTACAAAAAAGGCGAGGAACATCCTCGCCTATTAGTTTAAATTTCCATTTAATCGGTTAAACTGTGTCCCGTGCTCAAGAAACCACGGCAGAGCTGGTTTCGGCCTCACGGTGTATTTTTTTCACCAAGCCTTGCAACACCTTGCCTGGCCCTACTTCCACAAAGGACGTGGCCCCGTCTTTCACCATTTGTTGCACGCTTTGCGTCCACTTTACGGGTGCGGTCAATTGCAGTATCAAATTCTTTTTGATCTCTTCGGCATCGGACACCGCTGTGGTGGTCACATTTTGGTAAATGGGGCAACTGGGCGTCTTAAATTCCGTGGATTCGATGGCTGCGGCCAATTCCTCACGGGCAGGCTCCATCAACGGGGAATGGAACGCTCCGCCCACGGGCAACAACAAGGCCCTTCTGGCTCCGGCTTCCTTCATTCTTTCGCAGGCCACGTTAACGGCATCCACCTCTCCGGAGATCACCAATTGTCCAGGACAGTTATAGTTGGCCGGCACTACAATACCTTCGACCTCTGCACATATTTTTTCCACCACCTCATCTTCCAGACCCAAAACGGCTGCCATGGTACTGGGTTGCACCTCACAGGCTTTTTGCATGGCCAGGGCTCGTTTGGATACCAATTTTAGACCGTCCTCAAAATTTAAGGTGCCGTTCGCCACCAAAGCGGAGAACTCCCCCAAGGAATGCCCGGCAACCATATCCGGTTTAAAACTCTCGCCCAATACTTTGCTCAGGGCCACGGAATGCAAAAAGATGGCCGGCTGCGTCACCTTGGTCTCTTTTAAATCTTCAACAGTTCCCTCAAACATAATATCGGTTATGGAAAACCCGAGAATATCATTGGCTCTTTCAAAAAGTTCCTGTGCTTCGGGATGGTTTTCATACAGGTCCAGACCCATACCTACAAATTGTGCGCCTTGCCCTGGAAAAATATATGCGTTCATCTTAGTCGAGTTTTTTTAAGTGGGACAAAAATAGGGAATATTCTTTGATGCCTTTTACATGGCTACATGGCGGATGCCCTAACCCATGCCGATTATTCTTCTTTGAACCAACTGGAATATTTCACATAGTTATTGGCGATCCTATCAATCTCCCCTTTGGAAAGTTCCGGACTGATGTCCTTGATTTTTTTGGCGGGCATACCGGCGTAAACGCTCCCTGCCTCCACATGCGTACCTTTGGTAACCACCGCGCCAGCCGCTATTATGGAGTTGCTCTCCACCACACAATCGTCCATAATGATACTGCCCATGCCTACCAGTACATTATCTTTTATGGTACAGCCATGCACCAGGGCATTATGCCCAATGGATACATTATTGCCAATGGTTGTCGGGGATTTTTGATAGGTACAATGGATCACGGCACCATCCTGCACATTGACCTTGTTGCCCATTTTTATAAAATGGACATCGCCACGGATCACAGCATTGAACCATACGCTGCATTGATCGCCCATACTGACCTCGCCCACTATGGTGGCATTTTCGGCGATAAAACAATCTTTTCCTATTTCGGGGGATTTGCCCCTTACGGGTTTGATAATCATCTTTTTATTGTGTTTTGGGATTTGTCAAAATACGCTCCATATTGATCGCGGAGGCAATTTATTTAAAATACGACAAAAGATCGGCTTTTTTGGATGCGGATACGGAAAGTTCCTTGCCATTGGAGAGGACCACACTGCCCCCTTTTCCTTTTTTGTATTTCACCACTTCGGAGACATTGACCAAATAGGATTTATGGATACGGGCAAATGAGTAAGACTGCAGGGCTTCTTCAAAATATTTTAGGGTTTTGCTGACCACTATTTTTTTCTCTTCCAGATAGATTTCGGTGTAGTTGTCATCGGCCTTGCAGAAATAGATATCCGATACTTCCAGTACTTGGAAACCATCCTGTTGGGGCAATGTGATTTTTCCCGAGGTTTGGACAGACTGTGCTTGGAGTACCTGGCCTTCCAGGGCATTTTCCTTTTCCTTCACCGACCTAACATAGTCCACGGCCTTGATCAGTTCATCAATATTGATGGGTTTCATCAAATAATAGGCGGCGTGATGGTTGAGGGCATCCATAGCGTATTGATTGTAGGCCGTAACGAAAATGGTCTCAAAGCTGCGGTCCGGGATTTTGTCCAACAGGTCAAATGCATTGCCAAAGGGCATTTCCACATCCAAAAAAACCAAATCCGGTCGGTGTTTTTTGATCTGCTCAAGTCCTTCTTCAATGGTGGCGCCTTCACCCATCAGTTTTACGCCCTCGCAATACTTGGCCAAATAGTTCCGAAGGATTTCCCGGCTATTGGCCTCATCTTCCACAATGACCGCTTTTAGTTCCATTATTGTTTTTTGAGTTTTAGGGACACCCTGGTCCCTGTTTTATCTTCATATAGGTCGGTAATGGATACGTCCACCCTATTTTTATACATATCGTTCAAGATTTGGATTCGCTTTTGAATATTGCCCATGCCCTTGGATTTTTGTTTCTTTTGATTGGTCGTCTTCAACTCGGCAGACTTCTTCCTTCCGATACCGTTGTCCTCAATACGGATTTCGAGCATATCGCTGGTTATTTGCCTTACCTTGATCTTTAGAAATCCTTTTTCGTCCTTGTACCGCAAACCATGCCAGATGGCGTTTTCGATGTATGGCTGAAGCAACATGGGTGGGATTTGGAAGGCATCCACGTCAATTTGGTTTTCCACATCGATCTCGTAGTCAAATTTGTCGGAAAAGCGGGAATGTTCGAGTTTTACGTACAATTCCAACAATTCCAGTTCCTTGGCCAACGGAATAAAATCTTCTTCTGAATTTTCAAGGACACTGCGCATCAGCACGGAGAACTCGCTCAAAAAACGGTTGGCGCTACGCTCGTCGCTCTTGGCAATATAATTGTTCACGGAATTGAGCGCATTGAAAATAAAATGGGGGTTCATTTGGGTGCGGAGCGATTTCAAGGCCAAAAGGTTATTGGCCAGTTTTTGCTGTTTGTTGCTCCGGTAATACAAAAAGGCGGTGAGCCCCATTAGGGCAATCCCGAAAATCAGGGAATAAATAATCCATTTTTGGCGCTTGCTGGTCTCCTCGAACAACTGCTGCTCGGTAACGGCCAAACTGTATTTACTCTGGCTGAGTTCGCGCTCTTGCTCCAAACTGGAAATACGGTTCTGGGTATTTGCGATCTCCCGGTTAAATCGTGCTGCCCGAGCTATTTCTTGTTCCTTTCTCACATACAGACTATCCACCACCGCAACATAGTCTTGGTAGGATTCCAAGGCCTTGGTATAATCGCCCTTGTTGCGATATACTTCGGACAATTTTCGCGTAGCATCTTTTTGAACATCCAGATCATCGTCCCTATCCGCCTCCACGATACTTTTTTCGAGGTAGGGAATGGCCTCATCCAGTTTATCTTGGGCAATGTAGGCATTGGCAATTTTATAGTTGATGCGTTGTGAAGTGATAGTGTCGCGCATCGGACCCATTTTTTCTTCCTTGGCGATACCGGGTTTTGGCAATTGTTCCAATTCGTTCAGGTTTTTTTTGCGTAATTGGATCTCGTCGTCATACCGATTTTTTTGATTGTAAAAATCAGCGACCTTCTCGCTTTCCTGAATCAAACGTTCCGGTGCCACTTTCTTGGAAAGGTCCAGGGAGTTTTTATAAAAGCCTTCTGCCTCGATGATCTTATTCTCACTTGCAAAAACATCCGCAATTTTGGAACTCAAATCTATTTCCTTCGGAGAAATCTGGTTTTTTTCAGCAATCAGTAGCCCTTCTTGGTAATAATCCCGTGCTTTTTTGAGTTGGGACATTCCTTTGTTGGCATCACCCAAAGTTTCAAAAAGCTCTATTCGTTGGTAGGGCACCATGTTTTTGGCGGCCACCAAAGGTTCCAGTATGTCAACTGCATTTTCATGTTCATTGTTCAAAACATAGGCTTTCCCCAACAATATCTTGGTCCGATTGGATTCTTGGGCAGACAGGGCATCCTTAAAATTGGCGATGGCCAGATCATACTGCCCATGGATCAAATATATCTCACCAAGGGTTCGAAGGGAGGATGACAAATCCCTCCTGTTTCCGGAACTGCCCAAAAGCTCCATGGAACGGGCAACAAAATCTATGCTTTTTTCAAGATTGGTCTTTTTGTAGAAATTGGCCGAGTCCAAAAAACGTTGGTGATTCGCTAGACCACCTCTTATTGAACTGGAAGCCTCCCGTTTTTGCTTTTTGGAAAGGGAACTGCTTCCGTACCCTTCCACAAGTACATCCACATCCTCATCCGATTTGATTCGATAACGCACCGTTTCCAACTCGGGCCCCTCAATGATCAGCATATCCCCTATGGATGCCCTGATTTTAAATTCGCCCAGTGCATTGGTGGTGGCGTACGCACCCTTATCGGTAGACACCCGCACCCCGGAAATGGGCACATAGTTTTCCCTTGCCTTCACGGTGCCCTTGATTTCCACCACACCCTGATTGCCTCCAACTTGGGCCAAGGTGCTCAAGGAAGTGAGCAGCACCACTATTATTATGTATGCTTTACGAACCATAACTTAGGTAAACATACTGCTTCCCAAGCGTTTTAAAAAATGGCCTCTTATAAAAACAGGGATGAAAATGGTGGCAATTCACCTTGTTACAAAGTGATAGGGTTCCGTTGCTCATCGAAAGCCACACTTCACTCATTTTCGATTTTTATTGCATAAAGATGCCAATACATTTACCTCAACTTAAAAATTATTGCATCATGAAATATATGAATTATCTATTGGGATCGGCACTTTTGTTATCTATAACAGGAACAAGCTACGGCTGTAACCTTGAAGCCAAAAACAACGAAAAAACAACATTGGTGACTCCATACACAAAGACAAAACCGGCAAATCAATATGTAAAGATTGCCCTATTGTTGGACACGAGCAACAGTATGGACGGGCTCATCAATCAGGCGAAGGCCCAATTGTGGGATATTGTAAACGAATTCACCCATGCCAAATGCGGTACCAATGTGCGACCATCCCTTCAAATTGCACTCTATGAGTATGGAAACGACAACCTATCGTCCCAAGAAGGGTACATCCGGCAGGTTTTGGGGTTCAGCGATGATCTGGACGAGATTTCGGAGAAACTTTTTTCTTTGACCACCAACGGAGGTGAAGAGTACTGTGGTCAAGTAATCCACACATCCTTGAAACAACTGGATTGGGGGAAAAATGCCGATGACCTAAAGATGATCTTCATTGCGGGCAATGAGCCTTTTACCCAAGGAAAGTTGGATTTTAGGGATGCGGCGACAAATGCCAAGGAAAAAGATGTGATCGTGAACACCATTTTTTGCGGAAATTACGAACAAGGCATCTCTACTATGTGGAAAAAGGGAGCCATGCTGACCGGTGGGGAATACATGGCCATTGACCACAACAGGCAAGTGGTGCACATTGAAACTCCGTACGATAATGTCATTATCAGGTTAAACTCCAAACTGAACAATACTTATGTCTCCTATGGTTCGATGGGTAGGCAAAAAAAGGAACTACAATCCATGCAGGATGCCAATGCCGCGGAACTAGAAGAAGTGGTGGTCGTAAAACGTGCGGTGAGCAAAAGTTCTAGATTGTACAAAAACTCACAATGGGATTTGGTGGATGCTGCGGAGGAGGATGAATCCGTTATTTCGGAGTTAAAGGACCAAGATCTACCACAGGAACTTCAAGGGAAATCAAAAAGTGAAATTAAGGCATACATCAAAGAGAAAAAAAAGGAACGTGAACAGATCCAAAAACAGATACAGGAACTCAACGCCAAACGTGAGGCTTACATTGCCGAACACCAAAAAGAGGAAACGGGAGAGCTTGAGAATGCCATGCTATCGGCCATAAAGACCCAGGCATCCAAGAAAAATTTTACATGGGATTAGCTCATTGTTGAACAACCCATATTTTATGGTCCATCTAAGTTAGGTGGGCCATTTTAATTATTGGCGGCCGGACAGTAACAATCATAACGCTTGCCATCATCGCTTTGTCCAAAGTCATATCCCAAAGTAATTTGATGGAAACCACCGTTGTCAAAACGGATATCCCCTGATTGGTAGGAATAGTTATAGGAGAACATAAACCTGTTTATATTCACCCCTACGATGGGCGTGAACAATTGCAACCGTTGCTCCCCAAATTCCCCGTTGGATTGGTACTGTGCACCATCAAAACTTCTGCGATAGGACAATCCGGCCCATACGGTCCCAAAACTTACATCACGGTACACTTTTGCATTAAGATCTACCGTCTTCTCTTTGGTAAAATCCGTCATCTGGAACAAAATGGAAGGTTCTATTCGCGTAGTTTTTCCAAAAACATATCCCACGGAGAAAAGGTAACGTCTCAGGTTGTCAAATTCAGCGGCCGTATATAGGTCCCGGCCACTTCCCAATATGTTTAAAATGGCGGCATGGGCATAGAATTCCAATAAATTATAGGAAACCCCAAGATCGACATTAAAATAACTCGTAGTGTTCTTTACCCCGGTAACAACAGGATCTGGAACCACGGATACAAATTCGCTCTCATCCAAACTGCTCAAGATAACACCCGCACTCAATCCAAAAGACAATTGGTTAAGCGTTCTAAAATCACCTCCCAATTGTAAATGATGGGCATAGGTTCCCTTAAAGCCAGTTTGTGAATGGTAGCCATTGGAATCGTTAAAGAGAATACCCCCGATTCCGCTACGCTCACCAACCCTGGAATTTATGTTCAACGTTTGTAAGTTCGGTGCTTCGTCCACATTGAACCACTGTTTTCTTGCGGTCAAACGGATTTTGGTACCTTCTGCAATCCCCGCCATTGACGGGTAAACCAAATAATAATTGTCCGCCAAGTAATCAAAATACACGGGAATACCTTCCTGTGCCTTGGCCATGGACCCAAAAAACAGGGCAATGATAATGGAGGTTAAGATACGTCTCATGTGACGGTTGGGGCTAAATGATTGTTCAATGCAATAAAACAATATGATAACGGTATGCTTCACACATTATTATAATATTTTGCTACACATCTTAACTATTGGTACTTTTGCACTAAATTCTCATGATGAAAGAATATAATATTACCGTTGTTCCAACCAACAACCCCAAGATAATTAAATTGGAGACGAACCATTTTTTGGTGAAGGGCAACTACGAATATAAAAATATAGATGAGGCCAAAAATTCGCCCTTGGCACAACAACTTTTTTATCTGCCCTTTATAAAAACCGTTTACATAGCCAGCAATTTTGTTGCCTTGGAACGTTTTGACATTGTGGAATGGGATGACGTAAAGGACGAAGTGGCCCAGCAATTGGTAGAATACCTGAACGCCGGTGAGCCAGTGGTCAACGAAGAAGAGATAAAAAAGAAACAACCCATTACCGTGTATGCAGAGGTTACCCCAAATCCTGCAGTAATGAAATTTGTTTCCAACAAACGGATCGTTCCCACCACTTACGAGTTTAAAAATATCGATGAGGCCAAAGATTCGCCATTGGCCATGGAACTTTTTCACTTTCCCTTTGTGAAAGAAGTTTTTATGGACGAAAATTATGTTTCCATCACAAAATACGAAGTAGCGGATTGGGAAGAGATCAATATGCAGCTACGTGAGTTTATCAGGGATTATTTGGCTGACGGCAAAGATGTGGTGACGGCCGAGGCCATCCAAAAAAGCAAGGAAACGGTAGCGGAGACCACTACACAGACCAATTACGACGACACTTCCCAACAAATCATAGATATTTTGGAAGAATATGTGAAACCAGCTGTAGCGAGTGACGGTGGCAACATTCTTTTCCAGTCCTATGAAGAGGAAAGTGGTACCGTGAGCGTAATCCTTCAGGGGGCCTGTAGCGGTTGTCCATCGTCTACTTTCACCTTGAAAAATGGTATTGAGACCATGCTCAAGAACATGATGGGCGAAAAAATACGTGAAGTCGTGGCCCTCAACGGGTAATTTCATCCATTTTACTACTGTATTTCGGTCAAAATTTCTTACATTGAAGGGAATCATAAAAAACATTGACCATGGCAGTATTAAAAGTTATCGAGGTATTGGCCAACTCCAGTAAAAGCTGGGAAGATGCAACCAACAAAGCGTTGGAACAAGCCTCAAAATCAGTAAAAAACATCCGTTCCATCTACATCAATGAGCAAAGTGCCACAGTAAAAGATGGAAAAATCGACGATTATCGGGTAAACGTAAAGATTACCTTCGAGGTAAAATAATAATGGAAATTGTGAAAAATGCGTCCTTTAAAGGACGCATTTTTTTATGCTCAAAACTTATATTTCCAATCTAAGTCCTGACTATAAAAATTTTAAAGTGACCCATAAACATACAAATGCCCTCATCAAGGAAACGAGTCCCTATCTTTTGCAACACGCCCATAACCCGGTGAATTGGGAGGCTTGGCATCCCGATGTGCTGGAAAGGGCCAAAAAAGAAGATAAACTTTTGCTCATAAGTATTGGCTACGCCGCTTGCCACTGGTGCCATGTGATGGAAAAGGAATGTTTTGAAGATGAACAGGTGGCCAAGGTGATGAACGAACACTTCATCAATATCAAAATAGATAGGGAGGAGCGCCCAGATGTGGATCAAATATACATGGACGCCATTCAAATGATATCGGGTCAAGGCGGATGGCCCCTCAACATTGTTGCCCTACCCGATGGAAGACCTTTTTGGGGCGCTACATACGTGCGGAAGGAAAATTGGACTAGGACCTTGAACCAACTTGCCGAACTCTATAAAAAGGACAAACCAAAAGTTACCCAATATGCCAAGGATCTTGCCAATGGTCTCCACGCCATCAATCTAGTGGAAAAAGACATTGGAAGTGATCTGTATTCCATGGAACAACTGGAGGCTGCCGTGGAACATTGGTCCCAATATTTTGATACGTTTTTGGGAGGCCATAAACGGGCCCCTAAATTCATGATGCCCAACAATTGGGATTTTTTGTTGCACTATGCCACGACCAACAGCAAACCTAAAATAATGGAGTTTGTGGACACCACCCTCACGCGAATGGCCTTCGGTGGTGTTTACGACCATGTGGGCGGCGGGTTTTCCCGATATGCGGTGGACACCAAATGGCATGTGCCCCATTTTGAGAAAATGCTATATGACAATGGCCAATTGACAAGTCTTTATGCCAAGGCCTATGCTGCAACCAAAAATGAACTGTACAAAAATGTGGTGGTGGAAACCATTGGTTTCGTGCAAGAGGAGCTTTTGGACGAGAGTGGCGGATTCTATTCTTCCTTGGATGCCGATAGCCTTGATAAAAACGGCGAATTACAGGAGGGGGCTTATTATGTTTGGACCAAAGCGGAACTCATCGATTTGTTGGGCGATGGGTTTGAGGTTTTCCAGGATTATTTCAACATTAATTCCTATGGACATTGGGAAGGGGAAAACTATGTGCTCATCAGGGACAAGAGCGATGAAGAAATTGCACAAAAACATAAGCTTACGGTAACGGAACTACGAAGTCAACTGAAAGAAAACCTCAGGCTTTTGAAAAAGGAAAGGGAAACCCGTCCCAAACCAAGATTGGATGATAAGATTTTGACCTCTTGGAACGGTTTAATGCTCAAAGGCCTTGTGGATGCCCATCGATATTTAGGAGATGGGCAATATCTGGATCTTGCCTTGACAAATGCGACCTTCATCGAGCGGGAAATGATAACACAGGACTTTTCACTCTACCGCAACCACAAAGAAGGAAACAGCTCGATCAATGGTTTTTTGGACGATTATGCCACGGTTATCGATGCCTACTTTTCGCTCTATGAGGTTACTTTTGACATGAAATGGCTCAATTTGGCCAAAAAGCTGTTGGATTATACCCGCGAACATTTTTGGGACAAAGAATCGGGCATGTTCTTTTACACATCGGATAAAGATCAATCATTGATCAGAAGAACCATCGAAGTGGATGACAACGTAATTTCTTCCTCCAATTCCATAATGGCAATCAACCTATATAAATTTCATAAACTATACCCTGATGGAACCTACGGAAAAACGGCCAAGCAGATGCTAAGGAACGTCCAAAAGGATTTTGATCGCAGGGCACAAGGCTTTTCCAACTGGTTGCACTTGGTTTTGTACCTGAACCGAAATTTCTATGAAATTGCCATCGTTGGAAATGACCACAGAGCCATGGGACAAAAAATAAGCAAGGAATATGTGCCCAATAGCATCTTGGTGGGCTCCCAAAAAGACGGGGACATAGCACTGCTGAAAAATAGGGCCCTACCTGGAAAAACCCTTGTTTATCTATGTTTGGAAGGGGCTTGCAAACTCCCTGTCACCAGTGTACAGGAAGTATTGGAACAACTACATCCCCATAAACATTAATAATTGTTCAAAAACCTTTTCTTTTTTTTTGCTGGAACACTAATTTCGTCGCCTTAAACTAAAAACCATTATGAAAGAATTTGAAAATTATAGAGAGTACATAGATCAAGCTGTAGAGTGGTCCATTAGTATATTGCCCAACCTCATTACGGCCATCATCATATTTTTTGTGGGTCTTTGGGCTATCAAATTGATCAATAAGATGGTCCGTAGATTTTTTGAGAAAAAGGATTATGATGAAACCTTGGAGTCCTTTCTACAGAGTTTTATCAGTATTGTACTGAAAGCGTTGGTCTTTGTTTTGGTGGTGACCCAATTGGGAGTTAAAACCTCATCATTGGTCGCTTTGGTAGGTGCTGCCGGTCTTGCCATTGGTTTGGCTCTACAGGGATCCTTGGCCAATTTTGCCGGAGGGGTGCTCATCCTGATCTTCAAACCGTTTAAGGTGGGTGATTTTATTTCTGCCCAGGGCGTGGACGGGACGGTAAAGGAAATTTCCATTTTCAATACCAAACTGAGCACGTTCGGCAATCAAATCGCCATTATCCCCAATGGACAACTTTCCAATGGGAACGTAATCAACTATAACATGGAAAGTACCCGTAGGGACAAGTTTGATGTAGGAATAGGATATGGCTCCAATATTAAAGAGGCCAAAGAAATTCTTTTGCAGATCTGCGCCGATAATCCGGATATCAATAAGGAGCCCGCCCCTGAAGTATATGTAGGTGAACTGGGCGATAGTTCCGTGAACCTTACCTTGCGTTTCTGGGCAAACAACGATGTTTTTTGGCCAGCACATTTTTACGTGATCGAACAAACAAAATTACGTTTTGATGCCGCAGGAATTGAAATTCCATTCCCTCAAACTGTGATGCACAAAGCAGACTGATCAGGCTTTTTTCTTTTTTTTCTGAAGGACAAAATCCTTGAGGTAATAAGGCTCAAAATAGGCCACATCCTCAAATTGTTTGGATTCGTATTTTTTGAAGGCCATCGATACCATGTCCTTAGCGGAAGGGACCACGGATTCATCGAAAATAAAATTGGGGTGTTGCACGACACCCCTACATTTTTCGGCCCCGCTGCCTACCACATAAACCTTTTCATCGGAGATATAATCCTTGAAGGATTCTTCATCAACGATTTCGGCACGTGTTTCCCTAATCTCGTCGTAATTGGCATCATACACACAGGAATACACCTCCATTCGTCTGGCATCGAGTACGGGAATCACCAGCTCCCCTTGCTTTAAAGGCACCTGATGCGCCATACTTTGCAAAGTAGGCACAGAAATCAGGGGTAAACCCAAAGCAAAACACAATCCTTTTGCCGCTGACACCCCGATACGGAGTCCGGTATAGGAACCAGGGCCTTTGCTGATAGCAACGGCATCAAGGTCAGAAAATGACAAAGAAGCCTCTTTCAAGGCTTCTTTTATAAAGATGTGCAATTGTTCCGAGTGCGAATAACTCGCTGCATTGTTCTCTTTTAGGGCAATGGTATCGTTGCCCTTTGAAATGCTCACGGAGCAATTGGTAGTCGCGGTTTCTAAATGTAGTATTATGGCCATAGCGGCCACAAAGATACTAGTTTAATGAAATGGGAATACCAAAGTAGAACTCCAATATTTTCAATCTGAAAATATAATCATATTTGGCACGGATCACATCGGCCTGGGCATTCTCAACCCTTGCCTGTGCTTGACTAAAGTCAAAAGCGTTCATCAGCCCCACATCATAACGTTCTTTTGCATATTCATAGGCCAAAGTTCTTGCTTCCAATGTTTTTTCGGCAGCTATATACGCTTTCTCAAAGGTTCTTACGTCAACATAGGCTTGTTGAATAGCGTTCTCAAGGTCCAATTTATCCTGCTCCAACTGTAACCTTGCCTTTTCCACATTGATTTTAGACCTCATTACGTTGTTACGGGTACTCCATCCATTAAAAATGGGCACACTCAATTGGGCCCCATAGCTTATCCCATCAAAAATCCAAAGTTGGTCAGTTAAGTTGGGAGTATAGGCCACTCCATTTTCATCTGGAATTTGAGTTACATCGGAATATCTTGTCCCATACTGGAAAAAAGCGGACAAAGTTGGCAAATAAGCACCTTTGGCAATCTTGAGGTCTTGTTCGGCCAACTCCACATTGGATTCCGAGTATTTGATATCGTTCCGAAAACCCAGTGCCTTATCAAAAATTACTTTAGGAGAGTTTTTAAGGATATCGGACGGTGGAATATCAAAATCATCTTCCGCAATATCAAAATTCTCGTAATCGGTTATCTGCAATAACTGGGCAAGATTCACCCTGGCAAGCAATACTTGGCTCTCCCCATTGATTATTTGTTGTTCTTGCGTGGCGGCGGTAGCCTCAATTTCCAATAGGTCACCACGTGGAAGAACACCGGATTCCACCAATTCCTTGGTTCTTTTCAGATCTTGTTCCGTTACGGCATATTGCGCCCTAAAGGTTTTAAGTTGTTCCTTATTGGATAGCACTTGCAAATAAGCATTGGCAACGTTCAGGCGAATATCGTCCTTTAGATCGTCCAGGCGATATTGACTTGCAATGGCATTCAATTTGGCCCTGTTCAATTGATTGATATTCTGTAATCCATCAAATAAGGTTATGCTTGAGGTAGCACTAATACTTATATTATTTGCCGTACTGTTTGTGGGCAAGTTGTTTGTTGGGTTAATGGAAAAACCGGTGTTACTCGATGCCGATCCCGATCCATTTAAGCTGGGCAAAAGGTTACCGATGGCATCCGATTTGTCAATTTTGGCATTTTCCAGATCCAGTTCATATTGTTCTACGGTCAAATTGTTCTCCACGGCATATTCAACACATTCCTGTAAAGTCCATTTACGTGCCTGCGCACTGGAAAAGGTAACGGCGAACAACAGTAGTAATATTGTTATGCTATTTTTCATTCGTTTTTTGATTTTGGTTGTTAAAATGATGGTCAGCATGGATTAATCTTCATCAGATTTTTTCTCGAGCTTGTTCCAAACTTTGATCTTATCATCTTCATCAATCCCCGAAATTATTTCGACATCGATACCGTCACTTACACCCAACTCAAGATCTCTGCGTTCAAATTCATTCTCTCCCACCTCAACTTCTACGTAGGGCTTTTCGGTTTCCTTATCAAATTGAAGCAAAGCTTCTTTGATGGAAAGCACATCCTTTTTCTCCTCTAAAACAATAGAGGCATTGGCACTGTATCCGGCTCTAATATATGATGTACTGTCGCTCTCTTTAACGTCAAGATCGCCTTCAATTTTAAATTGAACCGCACCTTCTTCTTCCACTCCTTTAGGGGCAATGAATTTAAGCTTGGCATCGAACTTCTGCTCTTCCAACGCTCCCAGACTGATTTCCAAAGGCATGCCCACGTGCAATTTGCCCACTTCGGCCTCGTCCACTTCCCCTTCAAAAATCATCTTGTTCATGTCGGCAATAGTGGCAATAGTGGTACCATCGTTAAAGTTGTTACTTTGGATGACCTGATCTCCTTCTTTTACCGGGATTTCCAAAATGGTTCCAGAAACCGTGGCCCTAATATTGGTGTTGGCACTTACCGATCCCCCGGCCGAACCTTTTCTGATAATTTGGTAATCGGCTTGTGCGTTCTTAAGTTCCTGCAGGGCTTGTTCATAGGTCAATTTTAGGTTGTTGTAATCTTGATTGGAGATTACCCCTTTTTCGAACAAGACCTTGTTTCGGTCATACTCCAATTTGGCATTGTTGAGCGCCAATTCGGCATTACGGACCCTTCCTGCTGCCTGGTTCAGGGATTGCTCGTTGGGAACCACCTTGATCACAGCGATAAGGTCACCCGATTTTACTTTCGCACCTTCTTCCAAAAGGATTTTATCGATGATTCCGGATATTTGAGGTTTGATGTTGATCTCATCCTCAGGAATGACCTTTCCGGTCACGATTACCTTGTTCACTATATCCTTCCGTTCGGCTGTTTCGGTTTTATACAGCTCCACAGGAGTACTGTTCTGCTTTAAAAAGTAAACTATCGCGGCCAAAATACCTATGACCACTACCCCTATCAATCCGTATTTTACATACTTGTTCATTATTGCGTATTTGATTTCGTTATTTAATTGTGTTGATTATATTATTCTTCTCTTAATGCGTCTATGGGTTTGATCCTAACGGCACGGTTGGCGGGCAACAATCCAATGAGCACACTCAGCCCCACCATCAGAATAAATGATATGATGAATTGCGGTACGCTGATCATCGGTTTTACAAACGGAAAATCATCCCCACTGCCAAACATGGCATCCAATATGGATAAAATCCCCACTGCAATGGCAAAACCAACCAATCCGGCAAAGGCGGTCAAAACAATGGCTTCCACTACGATCTGACGTTTCACGATCACCGGTGTGGCACCCAAAGCCCGTCTTACACCAATCTCCTGCGTGCGTTCTTTTACGGTAATCAGTAGGATGTTACTAATGGCAATTACACCGGCCAATAGTGTAAAGATTCCAACAAAAAATGAAAATCCTTTCAGCACCGTGGTAAAGGCGGTGATGTTATTGAATATTTCGGACATATCAAAACTGCCTATGGCACGCTCATCATCCGGGTGTATATCGTATTTGGCCTTCAGAATATCCTTTATTTGTTTTTCAACGAACGGTACCGGGGTCCCCTCTTCCACAGCTATGGCCATCCATCCTATCCGATCGCCCGAATTGAATGCTTTTTGGAAAGTGGTAAAGGGTATGAAAACCGCATTTTCCCCATCGATATTGATATTATTGTTTGGTTTATAAATACCCACAACGGAAAAATAGATACCGTTGATCCGTATATCCTGTCCTATGGCTTTTTCCCCTTTATCAAAAAGTAGCTTATAGGTTTCCTCCCCGATAACACATACCTTTTTAGAATTATCGATATCGGTCTGGTTCAAAAACCTACCTTCCACCAGTTTCTTTTTGGTGATATTGTCAATTTCCGGAAAGTCACCGTACACAGCGGAACCACTGGTCTGTCCATTCCGGTAAACGGTTACCACCCCTCTATGGTTGCCGAGTTCAATTCGAGGTGCCAGCACCTCAATTTCCGGAATCTGTTTTTTCAGGATATCCGCATCTTCAAGCTTATAGCGGATTCTTCTTCCCCGCTCAAAACCTTTGTATGGTTCGGAGGTGGATTGTCCCCAAACAAACAAACTATTGGATGCTGTTCCCGCAAAAATTTTATTGAATCCGTTGCTCATACCGTTGGCCGACCCCAACAACAACACCAAAATGACCATTGCGAAGATCACTCCCAGCATGGTGAGGAAGGTCCTGAACATATTTTTGCCCAGTGTATGAAAAATCTCTATCCACAAGTCCCTATCAAATAACCACATATCTATTTATCACTTAGTGCAACAATGGGTTTAACGTTTGCGGCTTTCATGGCTGGCAACAGCCCTGCCAATACTCCCGCAATTATCAAAATAATAGTGGCCGTGACCACTGTGGAAAGGTTTACCGAGGGATTGCTAAAGGCCGGCGTCTGAATCATTGGCCCTACCGCTGCCAATATCACCCAGGCAAACAACAGGCCCACGAAGCCAGAAATGGCAGTGATAAAAACGGATTCCAACAATACTAGGTTCACTATTTGACGAGGTCTTGCCCCAAGGGCTTTCCGCACCCCGATTTCTTTTGTTCTTTCCTTGATCGTGAATACCATGATGTTTCCGATGCCCACTATGCCGGCAATAAGTATCAAAAAACCAACACCGATACCGATACCTTTCAAGACCGCGGTAAAACTGCTAATGTTATCGAATGCCTCCGCATAGTTCCAAACATAGAGACCTGCTTGGTCATCTGGATCGATTTTATGTCTTCGCTTCATTAGAATTTCCAATCTTTCGGAAAACTCCAATGCTTTGGTTAAATCGTAAGTGGGGTTATATGTCAATGCAATAATATTGATATCGTTGGTGTTTCCATAAATACGTTGATAGGTGCTCACCGGGGCATACACCCTTCTTTCTGCATTATCGTCACCATCATCCGTAAAAACTCCAATTACCCGAAAGGGCAATCCATTGAACTCTACAAATTTCCCCAATGGATCCTCATTTTTGAAAAGGTCTTCAGCTACTTTCCTGCCTATGACCGCGACTTTTGCCTTATTGATAACATCTGCCTCATTGATATATCGACCAGCTACCACCAGTGTTTTTTCTATTGCTTGATGATCGGGATGGGTGGCGTGCACGGAATACGATCCTGTTTCACTTTTATATCTTGCCGTTGCATTGGCATAATATCTGGCACTTATATATTCAATATCGTTCGGAAAGCTTTGCTTGATATATTCCAAGTCTTCGTTCTTTAACTGGATACGCCTTCCAGCTTCAAAGCCCCCATAGGCCTTGGAAGTGGTTCCGGGACGCACGAAAATGGAGTTGGTCGCATCATCATTGAACTGACTCACAAAACCGTTTTGCATTCCGTTGACCGAAGCTAGGAGCATCACCAATATAAAGATGGCCCATCCTACCGAGAAACCCGTCAAAAAGGTTCTTAGCTTATTGGTCTTCAGCGTATTGAAAATTTCCTGCCAAATATCCCGATCAAACATATTGTTCTGCTCTTACTTGTTCGATTTTTTTGTCCTCTACGATAACACCATCCTTTAGGTGCACTATCCGTTTGCACATATGTGCAATATCCTCTTCGTGGGTAACCACTAAAATGGTATTGCCATCATCGTTGATTTTTTGGATAAGGTCCATTACCTCGTAAGAAGTCTTACTGTCCAAGGCCCCAGTCGGCTCATCGGCCAACAACACTTTCGGTTCTCCCGCCATGGCCCGTGCAATGGCCACCCTTTGTTTTTGTCCTCCGGAGAGTTCACTGGGCAAATGGTCCGCCCATGGTTTTAGACCAACTCTTTCCAAATATTTCATGGCTTTTTCCTGACGTTCCTTTCTAGGCACCTTTTGATAATACAATGGAAGTGCCACATTCTCCAAGGCACTTTTATAATTGATCAGGTTAAATGATTGGAAGATGAATCCCAAGAACTTATTCCTATATTGGGCCGCTTTGGTTTCGCTCAGGTTTTTGATCGGCACTCCATCCAAGGTATACTCACCGGAATCAGCACTGTCCAACATCCCTAAAATGTTCAACAAGGTTGATTTCCCAGATCCTGAAGACCCCATAATGGCAACTAGTTCCCCTTCTTCTACTTTAAAATTTATCCCTTTTAAAACATGAAGAGAGTTACTCCCCATTTTATAGGACTTATGAAGATCCTTGATTTCTATCATGATTGGTGATGTTAGCTATCTTACTTTTATCTCTGCAAGTAAGACATGTAAGTTGTTAAAATGTTACAAGAATTATTGAAAATTTTTGTTAAATGATCTTTTTGCGGCTTATTCCTCGGCCAGGGCGTTCCATACCTTCACCTTTTCCGTTGGTGTCAATCCTGATTTTACTTCCACAAAAATCCCATCACTGACGCCCAGTTCAACATCTTTTCGTTCAAACTGCTGATCAGAGGTTTCCACCTCTACAAAAGGTTTTTTAGTAGCAGCGTCAAATTGTACCAAGGCTTCTTTGACAGCTAACACGCTATCGGCACGAGCCAAAATAATGGATGCATTGGCACTGAGACCTGCCCTTATAAAAACGGTATCCTTCTTTTTAAGGGTCCCCTTTATTTCAAATTGGATAGCTCCGTTCTCTTCCTTTCCTTTTGGCGCGATATAGTCCAATACCGCATCAAAAACACGGTTTTCAATGGCTCCGACCGTAATTTCCAAAGGAAGGTTCTCCTTTATCTTTCCCACTTCGGACTCATCCACTTTTCCTTCAAAGATCATTTTGTCCACATCGGCAATGGCGGCAATGGTGGTTCCCTCATTAAAGGTATTGCTTTCAATGACCTGGTTTCCGACCTCCACGGGGACTTCCAGCACCATTCCACTCACCGTAGCCCTGATCATGGTATTGGCCGAGCTGCTCAGACCACTCGTGGTCCCCGTTTTTACAATATCGTAGCGTTTATTGGCCGCGACATAGGATTGTTTCGCTTGGTCATAAGATACCTGGGCCCGTTCCAAATCAGTTTTGGAGATCACCCCTTTGCCAAAAAGCGTGGATTGGCGTTCATAATTACGCTTTTGGTCATCCAGGTTGATCTTGGCTTCATCTATGGCATTTTTGGCATCGTTCAGGGCTGAAAGATTGGGCACAACTTTAATACGGGCCAAAAGATCGCCCGATTGCACGTAATCCCCTCCCTCAACATAAATTTCTTCTATAACGCCAGAAATATTGGGTTTGATCAATACTTCTTCCAAAGGAAGAATACTCCCGGTCGCCACTGCTTTTTTTACAATGGTCTGTGTAGATGGGGTCTCGGTCTGATACACTACAGGGTCCTCCGAATTTTTCTGGTACAGGTAGTACATGGAGCCACCGAAAACGATTACGATGAGCAACAAGATGATAATGGTTACCGATTTTTTCATTTTGATTGATGTTAACTAATTGATTTTTATTTTTTACTCCGTTCGCAATGCTTCAATGGGTCTTACCCGAATGGCGCTCTGTGCTGGAATAAAACCAGCCAAAAGCCCTGACACGATCAAAATGGTCAAAGCCCCTGTTACAACACCCACACTTACACTTGGGCTCATAAACATGTCCACAGGCCCTATACTGTCCAACAAAGAATTGATTCCATAAATGACCAATGACCCAAAAATGATACCCACCATGCCGGAGATCAGGGTCAGGAAAATGGATTCCATCAAAATTTGCTTTTTTATGGACCATGGCTGTTCGCCCAAAGCCCTGCGTATCCCGATTTCCTTGGTACGTTCCTTTACCACAATGAGCATAATATTGCTTACCCCGATAATTCCAGACAACAACACCATGATTCCAACGATGTAAGCAACAGCCTTTAAGGCCCCAAATAAACTTTCCACCCGGTTGTATTGTTCGTAGAGATCAAAATAGCCAATGGCCCTTGTATCTTCCGGGTGTACTTTGTGGCGCTTTTTCATCACCTCGACAATTTTATCCTTAAGTTGGGAAATGGAACTACCGTCGTTTGCCGTAATGGCCATCCAACCTACATCTTCGCCTCTATTAAAGGCTTGGGAAAAGGAGGTAAAGGGAACAAATATTTCCTTTTGTCCTTCTTCCCCGCCGCCACTATTGCTTTTTTTATAGGTTCCAATGACCATAAAGTTTACTCCTTGTATTTTGATATAGGTCCCTAGTGCATCCTCATCTTTATCATATAGATCATTCTTTACTCCTTGGCCTATGATGGCCACTTTCCTTTTTTCGTTGATGTCGTTATAGTTCAAAAATCGACCCGAGGTTACGGCCATGGGATCTTGATTGATGATTTCCGGATAATCCCCATATACATTGAAGGCCCCGGTACGAATACCACGCACTACATTATTGTTCCCTCCAAAACCGCCCAATTGGTTCCGTGGTGATATGAACCTAAGATCGGGGACATTGTCGCGTATGGCCTGAACATCATTTATCTTGAACTCAAAACTTCTCCCCTTGGGCAGACCTTCGTATCCTCTTGTTGTGGCCCTGGTCCACATGAACATGGTGTTTGTGGCAATATCCCCAAAATCTTGTTTGATGCCATTCTCCAACCCCTTGCCTGCCGCCAACAGCACAATTAGGATAAAGATGCCCCAACAGACTCCAAAGGCCGTTAGGATGGTACGCCACACATTGGTGGTAAGTACCTCTATAATTTCCAGCCATCTATCCTTGTTGAACATATCACTTATGGGTTATTCGTCTCTAAGAGATTCGATCACTTTTACTTTTGCCGCCCGATAGGCCGGCACAAAACCTGCCAAGGTCCCGGCGACTATCAAAACAATCACAGTTGAAAAGGCCACATTGAAGTTGACCGAGGGATTCATAATGTAATCCACTTCAATATTGGGCCCTACGATTTCCAGCAGGGCCATACTGATAATAAGCCCCCCAAATCCAGAAATTGCGGTAACAAAAATGGATTCGTGCAGTATCATTCCTATTATGGACCATGGTTTTGCCCCCAAAGCCTTCCTGATTCCAATTTCCCTGGTACGTTCCTTGACCACGATCATCATTATGTTGCTTACGCCCACTACCCCGGCAATGATGGTGCATACCCCCACAAACCAGAAAAACAGCTTAATATTATTGGTAAGCCCGTAATAGCGTTTGGCCTCTTCCATGGCGCTCCAAACCTCAATGGCTCCGGTATCGTCAGGAGCTATGGTATGTGTTTGCTGAAGGTACGCCCTAAGTCCATTTTTAAAATTGACGGCTTGGGCAACGGCTTCGTCAAAATTTTCAACGGGAGGCAGCGTAAAGGACATATTATTGACCCTATTTCCTCCATTAAAAGTTCTTTGTGCTGTTGTTATCGGGATATAAATGCGCTCTTCCTCCCGGTCCTCCATTTCTTTGAATACTCCAATTACCTTAAAAGGTATTCCTGAGATATCGATAAACTCACCTATTGGGGTATCTACATCTCCAAAAACATCTTTTTTTATTTTGTTCCCGATGATGGCCACCTTACTATTGGAAACTTCATCTTGGTAATTGATAAATCGCCCCTCTACCATATCGGCGTTTTCTATGAACTGAAAATCGGAAGCCACCCCTTGCACCCCATAAATCAATGCTTCTTTTCCATAGTTGACGCTTACACCTCGGACAAATATCCTGGATGAACCGTGTTCTATTTCATCCTTGAACATGGCTCTTGCCTTATCGTAATTTTCGTTGACGAGCTGAATACGTCTTCCGGGGTTCAGACCTTTGTATTCTTTGGAGGTAACCCCGGGCCATACCCATACACTGGTGGAGGCATCTTCTTTAAACTCATTTTCGATACCATTGCGCATTCCTTGTCCAAACCCTAGTAGAATAACCAAGATGAAGATGCCCGAGGCTACGGAAAGCCCGGTTAGAAAAGTACGGAGTTTGTTCTTTCGTATGGTGTCAAATATTTCTTGCCACCTTTCCAGGTCGAACATTGGTCAGCGATTTTGATTGATGAATTACGCAAGTGCGTATACGAATAAGACAATTAAAAACGCTAAATGTTACAGTTGGAACGGAAAATCTTTAAAACAATCTTTGTTGCAAGACTTTTTAGCTCCTCATTTTTCTATATATGAAGTAAAATAGGGCGCCCACCAAAATATAGGGGACCGCCATGAGGTACACAATCCCATTATTGATCGCTTCGGCCGTTTTCCCATCGGATTCACTTTCCACAACGGCTCGACACATGGCACACTGGGCTTCCGATACGGTGGGAAAAAACAACAAAACAAACAGTATGATCAACAATTTTGTCTTCATGGGGCAACTAATATGGATAATAGGGTGAGATCATGATATATACCAAAACACCTGTAACGGCAACATATAACCATATTGGAAAGGTATATTTTGCCCATTGCCTATGGCTTTCAAAATCATCCAAATAAACTTTGGAATAAGTGATCAACACCAAGGGGATGACCGATATGGACAACACAATGTGCGTCATCAAGATAAAATAATAAACAAATTTAATGGGACCTTCCCCTCCAAAAACAGTTGTCTCCGATGTCATGTGATAGGCCACGTACATGACCAAAAACAAAGCTGATAGAAAAATATTGACCATCATCAACCTTCGGTGTATCAATTGACGCCCGTTTTTTATGGCGATAATGGCTGCAACCAGCAAGATTGCCGTAAGACCATTGATCCCCGCATATATTGGAGGCAAAAAATACAATGGTTTTGCATTTGGTATCTTATATCCGAACAACAGGGCCACTACCAATGGTATTGCGATTGAGGTAATGGTAATCAGTCTATTGTACCGTTTTTCCTTTATAGAAATTTCTTCGGTCATTCTTCCAACAATTTTTTTATGTCCTCTTTTAAAATGGTAATCTGCTGGGTCTCCCCTTCAGCATTAACTCCTTGTTCCTCGGTAATGGTTCCCCGGTAATAGATAATCGGGTTTCCAAACTCATCTTCACGTGAGCGA
>CEVF01154716.1_pt1 | contig 22833 bp, 16 predicted proteins | sample 356441 | NCBI WGS metagenome assembly CEVF01 (sample SAMEA2622765, study PRJEB7988) | marine metagenome | biome: marine biome (ENVO:00000447); feature: surface water layer (ENVO:00002042); material: "saline water (ENVO:00002010), including plankton (ENVO:xxxxxxxx)" | depth 5 m | reverse complement strand
CTCATGTAAGGGGTGTAGACCACATAGGGATTACCATCGTTTTTGACCACTTCATCTTTTTCAAAAATCACATGGTCTTTAAAAGTGTTGAAAGGAATGTTGTTTTCTGTCAGAAGATTTTCGATTTTATGGTCGCGTTCCGTGGCATAGGGTTCGTAATCTTGATTGGTATAGACCGCTTCAATGTTGTAATCCTCTGTCAATTTTTTAAAAACAGCATCTGGCTTGCCGTAAAACTGGGCAATTCCACTACCGTGGTCAATATTTAATCGATTGCTGATCTTTTGAAGTTGCTCGTGTATAAATGTGACCCTGGCATCATTTTTTGACAGGTTCTCCAGAATTTCGGGATCAAATATGAATATAGGAAGTACCGGAATATCATGTTGTAGTGCCTGGTATAGCCCCACATTGTCCTCCAACCTTAGATCTCTTCTATACCAGAATAGTATAATTTTATCGTTCATGAATCAACGTTTAAACCAGAAAGTCCATCATCAACACCGATTATTTGTCAGGACAACATGACCCTTTCATCTCTTTTCAAATTATTAAAACCTATAAGATCCAAGGCTTAATATTTATACAAAGATACCTTATTATGTTTAGTAAATATTCATAAATATTAAACAAAACTATATTCGTCTGGATTGAAGGCCATTTCTTTTTAGGGTTTCGTTAACAAATAACAGATTGGTTTATATATAGTTTTGTTGCGCTAAACATTTAATCCAACAACTATGAAAAAAATTGCACTTCTATTATTTGCCGTATCCGTTTCCTTTTCTTTGGAAGCACAGATACAGACTCCTGCGCCCAGCCCGTTTTCCAAATTGGAACAGAAGGTCGGGTTGACAGATGTTACCGTTGAATATTCACGCCCGGGAATGAAAGGCAGGAAAATATTTGGTGATTTGGTTCCTTTTGATGCCATTTGGAGAACAGGAGCCAATCAAAATACTAAAATCACCTTTAGTGATGATGTTACCGTGGAGGGAAAAGAACTAAAAGCGGGATCCTATGCCCTTTATACCCGGCCCAATGAAGCTGTATGGGAGGTTTTCTTTTATACTGACACCGAAAACTGGGGCAATCCCCAGGAATGGGATGCATCCAAAGTTGCTGCGACCGTAAAAGTTGAGACTTATAAAATGCCAATGCCCATTGAAACATTTACCATTACCATAGATGATCTTCACAACAATGGAGGTACATTGGGCATTTTATGGGAGAACACTTATGTTGGGGTTGATTTTGTGGTTCCTACGGTTGATAAGGCCATCAAGAGTATTGAAGATACCATGGCGAATAAAAAAGATTTGGAAGCCAATGACTATTATGCGGCCGGATCTTATTATTTCGATGAAGGCATGAACTTGGAACAGGCCAGTGAATGGGTGAACAAAGCTGTTGAAATGGATGGCGGAAAGTCTTATTGGATGATGCGCACACAGTCATTGATCTATGCAAAATTGGGCAACAAGAAAGCCGCTGTTGAAGCTGCCAAAAAATCCTTGGCCGCTGCACAAGCCGCGGGTAACCAAGACTATGTGAAGATGAACAAGGACTCCTTGAAAGAATGGGCGGAAATGTAAACAACGTTTATCATTGAGATATTGGAAAGGCCCACTTTTAAGTGGGCTTTTTTATTCCTCTATGATCGAGTCGCCCAAAAAATTATCGAAGAGCTGAATAATCGATGCCAAAACAATTACCAATACGCAGCCGAAAGCATTTAACCACAAGTAGGACATCCAGTCCAACGACCAACCGATGACCACAATGATCTGGGTTATTATTGCGGCCACAAAAACGGCATTTCCTTTTACAAACTTGAAGAAAAACGCCAAAAGGAATATTCCTAAAACATTTCCGTAAAAAATGGACCCTATTATGTTGACCAGTTGGATAAGGTTATCAAAAAGGTTGGCAACGTTGGCAATTAAAATGGCAATTATTCCCCAAATAAGGGTAAAGGCTTTGGTCGCTTTTAAATAATGTTCTTGGGAACGCTCCTTTTTTATACTTCTCTTATAAAGGTCCAAAGCGGTAATGGTGCCCAGCGCATTAAGTTCCGAAGCAGTGGACGACATGGCAGCTGAAAGTATGACGGCCAAAAGCAATCCAATAAGCCCTATGGGCAAATTGTTCAGGATAAAATGTATGAACACATAATCCTTGTCGTTGGTCTCCACGGAACCATCTGCCTTGGCAATCAGGTCTTTTGCTGTTTCCCTACTGGCCTTTTCTTTCTCATTTATTTTTATAATGTTCTGCTTGGCCTGTTCTATGGCGTTGTACTCTTTTAGTTCCAGAGCTGCCGAAAACGAATGTTGGGCCATTCTTTTTTCTTTTTCCAGCTCCTTGTGGTCTTCTTCCAGAGATTGGTAATCGTTGGCATATTCCGATTGCATTACCGCTTCGGTAGCGGCTGGATTAAAGTTTAATGGAGAGGAATTATATTGATAAAAAACAAAAACCATGGTACCCACCAAAAGAATGAAGAACTGCATGGGTATTTTAAAAATTCCGTTGAAAATCAATGCCAATTGGCTTTCACGTACCGATTTTCCGGACAAATAGCGCTGAACCTGACTCTGGTCTGTTCCAAAATAAGCCAAAGCCAGGAAAAATCCACCGGTGATCCCACTCCAAAACGTATATCGGTTATTGGTGTCAAAAGAAAAATCCAAGATATTGAGCTTGTTGTTGGCCCCGGCAATTTTTAATGCCTTGCCAAAAGAAACATCCGTGGGCAGGGCTCCCATGATAAAGAAGAACGCAAAAAACATTCCCAACATAATGATGAACATCTGCTGCTTTTGGGTGACACTTACGGCCTTGGTTCCCCCGGATACCGTGTATATGATCACCAGTATTCCAATGATCACGTTTAATGTTCTTAGGTCCCAGCCCAATACTGCTGAAAGGATTATGGAAGGGGCAAAAATCGTGATGCCCGCAGCAAGTCCGCGCTGCACCAAGAACAAAAGTGCCGTTAGGGTCCTGGTTTTGAGGTCAAAACGTCCCTCGAGCATTTCGTATGCTGTGAACACCTTTAATTTTTTATAGATAGGGATAAATACCAAGCAGATGACGATCATGGCCAAGGGCAGTCCAAAATAAAACTGGACGAATCCCATTCCATCATGGAAAGCTTGGCCCGGTGTGGACAAAAATGTAATGGCACTGGCTTGGGTGGCCATAACAGAAAGGCCTATGGTCCACCACTTTACATTGTCCCCGCCCCTAACATAGTCATCCACATTACTCTTGCCCCTCGTTTTCCATACACCGTATGCAACAATGAAGAGTAGCGTGCTACCAAGAATAATCCAATCGAGTAATGCCATTCAGGGTCCTAAGTGTTTAAAATCATTATGAGGTAAAAAACTAAAATATAAATGGCATTTAGAAGGATTACAATGCTGTATTCCTTTTTCCACTCAAATTTGGTATCCATGTTGTTATCCTTTGACATTACTGTCTTTTTTTACTTCATCCTTTCCCACTGAAAGCATATTTGCAAAGAGCTTATATGCCCCCGAAACCCCAACAGGTAATTCCCTAAAAAAGCTTAAACCGGTGTAAATATAATGACCTTCTCCATAAGGTGCTATAATAAGGCTTCCTTGTTTTTCGGCTTCACCTTCATCTTTCATGGAGAGAATAGGGGTAAACTCTAAACTCCATTTATTGGGGAAATATAGTCCACGCTCTTGGACCCATCCATCAAAATCTTTTTTACTTATAGGGTTTGGGAAATTGACCAATGAATGATCCGGCGCCAAAATTTTGACCTCTGCATTTTCGTCGGTCACCCGATCTCTGGAAAGTGTAAGGTCGTATGGGGCGATATTGTCAAACTGATTGGACCATCTTCCGGCAGTATTGTACTGTACGATCATGGTACCACCTTTCTTCACGTAATCAAATAAAATGGGCTGTTTAAATTTAAGGGCATCCACGACATTGTATGCCCTGATGCCCACAACAACAGCATCATATTTGTCCAAGGTGCCATTTTGGATATCATTTGGATCCACAATATGGACCTGGTATCCAATTTGCTCCAAACTTTCAGGGACTTTGTCTCCAGCTCCCATTATATAAGCAATGTGTTCACCGGACTTTTGGATGTCCATCCGTACCACCTTCGCTTCAGATGGAAGCAAAACGGATTGCTTTGGAATATGGTCGTAACTGATTTCCACTAGTTCCTTACTGTATTTTTTGTTCCCAACAGTGATCATAGGCTCAATTTTCCCTTCACTTTCTGTATTGGGGGGTGCAACGTTGAAGGTTACTGATATTTCCTCCCCTTTTTGTGCAATGGAAAATGGGATGCTTTTGGGGGTGACCGACCAACCCGATGGGTGGTTCAATGTAACTGTTCCGGATACGTCGTTTTTTCCAGCCCTTATTTTTACCTGAACTTCCTTGGTATCGGTATTGGCGAAAATTAATACCTTTTCATCAATTCTGGAAGTGACTTCGGGCAAGATGACAAAGGGCTCGTACAATTCCCCTTTATCTGGTCTGGAATAACGGTAAATTACATCTTTCCCAAACGGAATCTCCACCCCATCAATGACCAAGGTAAACACGGCTTTAAAGGCACTGGGCGTTTCGGGTTTTCCGATTAAGCTTTGGTCCTTTACCATGTATGTCCCCAAAGTGCCGGGCTCGTCCAACCAATAGGGACTGGTGTACGAAGTGTTTTCCGGAACCGTAAAGCTGATCTTGAAATTCTCTTTCTTGTTATTATCCAAAACTTTGTTGGGAAGCAATTTGGCATTGGCTCCAATTATGTCTATTTGTTTTAGTGTAACATTTGCCCCAGTCCTGCTGATAGCTTCTATATTCACGTTTGCTTCACTGCCGGGAGTGGTCGAAGCACTTTCCGAACTGGCTTCCAAATACAATCCGGCAGCGGCCAAGATGATGTTTTTTAATTGTTCCGATTTTAGGGTCTTCCAATGTTCGTCCTCAATTTTCTGTAACAGTTCATAGGCCTTGACAAGTTCGGGGATATGTTTTGAAGGATTCTGGAAGTCAAAATTCTTTTCAACTTTGTATAGAATATCGCCAACGGCATCACCGCCCTTTACTCGGGACCAAGTGGTGTTGATCCCTTCAAAAAGGTCGTTTCCTTGGGGGGCATCACCCTTAAGAAATTCCAAATATTCATCGGATGAACCGCGATCGGTCAACCTACCGAAGCCTTGGCATAAGTGTTGGCTACGGGCCATTGCTGCGATTTCATTGTTGGATAGGCCCAGTTCGGGATAATAGGTGCCTACATCCATTTTGATCATGTTCGATTTATCCGCTTCGGCAAACTTTTCCCTACTACCATATTGCCACCAAGATGTATTGTAAAAAATACGTTTGGGTTGCCAAGTGGTTGTCATCTTTAACTGTTCCGGATAAACTTCAGGCTTATTGGCCAGGTCGAAGGCCTCCATACTTAACATGGCCGAAGCAGTGTGGTGGCCGTGTGTGGTTCCTGGTGTTCTGTGGTCAAAACGGTTGATGATCACATCGGGCTTAATGGTACGGATCGCCCAAACCACATCGGCAAGTACTTTTTCCTTGTCCCATATATTCAAGGTTTCTTTTGGGAGTTTGGAAAATCCAAAATCGTTTGCCCTGGAAAATTGTTGTTCGCCACCGTCCACATTTCTTGCTGCCAAAAGTTCCTGTGTTCGCAATACTCCCAAGAGTTCGCGGAGCTCGGAACCAATCAGGTTTTGTCCCCCGTCACCTCTTGTCAACGACAAATAGACCGTTCTGGCTTTTTTATGATTGGAGAGATAGGAAATCAGACCGGTGTTTTCATCATCAGGGTGGGCGGCTACATAGAGCGCTGTTCCCAGGAAATTCAATTTTTGGACTTCGTGGAACAGTTCAGCAGAAGTAAGCTTTTCTGGCTTTTGGGCAAAAGAGCTTGTGGAAATTAATATGGTTAAGGAAAGAAGTACCCAAATATTCTTCATAATAGTTGGTGATTTAGTGGTTGATTCAAATATAGGCAGTTTGTTCCCAGTCATCCGATTCTTTAGAAGACTTTTAACATAGCAATTTTCTGGTGTTACAAACCTAAACTGTCCCTTAAAATTAAATCTTTGTTACTGTTTTGGCTCCAATATGCTGTTTTCAAGGTTCTGATTTTGGTAGCAGTGGTCGTTAGTGATTTGGCATTTGGGCCATAACCACTTATGGTTTGTTCCGTCCAACTTTCGATAGTGTGGGGAAAGTCGGCGGTGAAATTAATGCTCAATGTACGCTCCAGATCGGGATAAGTGAGTGTGTAGGTTGAGATGCCATCTTTTGAGGAGAGACTGCCTACGGCACGATACGCCTTTATTTCTTGGTGTCCCAAACGCAAATATTCCAAAGAAGGGATTATGGAAATATTGCCCACTGGAAGATCTTTCGGGCGTATTCGAATCTTTGTCCAGATTTCATTTTCTAGAATTGATTTATCCAAAGAAATTTCTTGGTCAGCCTCTTTTTCAAAATAGGAATGTGATGTAAATTCAAATTTTTCCCGATTGTTCAGTTGTGAATATACGTGTCCGCACCATTCCTGAACGGATAAACTCGTTTTTATGGCGTGTTGGTTATCATAAACAGGATAAAACGTGCTTGCCATTATGGAATAGGGATAGATTCCGGTCAGAAACTTTTTGGTGGCGTTTAATTTTAGTACGGAAACATTTTCGGAACCGGCACGGTCCGCCTTCACCTGTTTCACTGGTAAAAAAGGTTCCGTCACGTAAATAAGAACGGCATGGCCATCACGCAGTTCCCCATATCTGGCCTGTTCCAGTTTGTACGAGGTTATTTCGGCATCACCGGCATACCAATAATCCTTGAAATCGCCTGGCAAAGGTTTTTTTGGTGATTGTTTTACAGTTTCAGGATTGGTGGCGGCATCGGTATCGGTATCCGTGGTATTTTCTTGCTTACATCCCACAATACTCAGTATCATGGACAGTATTAAGAAGGCATTGGGCGTTGAACAGAACGGTTTCATGAACGAAATTTTATTAAAGTTACGGGTAAAGTCGGTTTATATCAAAATACTTAACTTTTTCCAATGCACGGAAAAATGTAGTTTTGCAAAATATTTCAAAGGCTAAACAGTATGCAAAAGATTGAGTTGATGGCACCTGCCGGTAATTTTGAATCCCTCCAAGCTGCGTTGGACAATGGGGCGGACTCGGTATATTTTGGTGTTGAGCAGTTGAACATGAGAGCTAGGGCCACGATGAACTTTACTTTGGACGATCTTCCCGAGATAGCCAGGCGATGCAACGAGAAAGGGGTGAGAACCTACCTTACACTCAATACCATTATTTACGATCATGATCTTTCCATTGTCAAAACTTTGCTCAAAAAAGCGAAGGAAGTTGGGCTTTCTGCCATAATAGCCATGGATCAGGCGGTCATAGCTTCTGCACGGGAGATGGGATTGGAGGTGCATATTTCAACCCAGATCAATGTAACCAATATCGAAACAGTTAAATTTTATGCCCTGTTTGCCGACACCATGGTGTTGAGCCGTGAGTTGAGTTTGCGCCAGGTAAAGAAGATTACGGAGCAAATAGAAAAGGAGCAGATAAAAGGGCCGTCAGGTCGTCTGGTAGAGATCGAGGTGTTTGGTCATGGGGCTTTGTGCATGGCTGTTTCCGGTAAGTGCTATATGAGTTTGCACTCCTATAACTCATCGGCAAACCGAGGGGCCTGCAAGCAAAATTGCCGTAAAAAATATACGGTGATCGATCAAGAGACAGGGTTTGAAATGGAATTGGACAATGAGTACATTATGTCTCCAAAAGATTTGTGCACTATCGATTTTTTAGACCAAGTGGCGGATGCTGGTGTCAAAGTACTGAAAATAGAGGGTAGGGGACGTGCTCCGGAATATGTGGCGAAGGTGATTAAGTGTTATCGCCAGGCCTTGGATAGTTTGTACGAGGGCAATTACAATAAGGAAAAAGTGATTGCTTGGATGCAAGAACTGGAAAAAGTATATAACCGTGGATTCTGGAGCGGTTATTATTTGGGCCAAAAATTAGGTGAATGGAGTAAAATACCGGGCTCGTCGGCCACGCAAAAGAAAGTGTACATTGGCAAGGGAGCGCACTTTTTCCCTAAATCAAATATTGGGGAGTTCATTATTGAAGCCTATGATATTTCCGTTGGTGATACTATTTTGATCACAGGCCCCACCACAGGTGCCAAAGAAATGAAAATAACCGAAATGCTGGTGAACGATGCCAAACTTTCCACCGCTAAAAAAGGAGATTCCGTAACCATCCCTTTGGATTTCAGGATCCGACTTTCGGACAAATTGTACAAAATCGTGGAAAATAAGGTAGAGGCTTAATGGTTGTTGTTACCCTTCAGCGAGAAAAATGTATCGGTTGCAACTATTGTGTGGAAATGGCCCCGGAGCAATTCGCCATGTCCAAGAAAGATGGCAAGTCCGTTTTGCTGCATTCCCAAAACAAGAAAGGGTTCCACACGATAAAATCACATGACGAGGGCATTTATGACAATTGCGAACAAGCCTCCAAAGCCTGCCCTGTTAAGATTATTTCGGTAAAACGAACTTGATTAGAGCTCCATTAAGGTCTTGTACACCAAATGGGTCGGCAGACCCACCACATTGGTGTAAGAACCTTGAATCTCAGAGATGCCGATCATTCCGATCCATTCTTGAATACCGTAAGCACCTGCTTTGTCAAAAGGTTGACAGCTATCAATATAGTAGTTTATTTCGTCATCCGAGAAATCTTTCAGTTTTACTTTGGTAATGCAACTAACCGTTTTTTGGGCATCTATCGTAGTAAAACAGACGGAAGTGATCACTTCATGCCAATCACCTGAAAGCGTACGAAGCATTTTAAAGGCTTCCATCTTATCGGCAGCTTTTGCCAATGAGGTATTGTTGTGCCAGACCACGGTATCCGAGGTTATTACGATTTGATCGGGTCCCAGTTCGTTTTTAAAGGGAGTTGCCTTGAGTTCCGCCAAATATTCCGAAATTTCCTGACCTTGTAATGTTTCCGGGTAAATTTCCTCTACGGATTTTGGTCGAACCTCAAAGTCAAGTCCCAAATCCTCCAAAAACATTTTTCGCCTGGGAGAACCTGAGCCCAATATGATTTTTTTGTGTTTGAGTTTTTCTTTGAGTGGATTTTTAGTCATTCTTCGCACTAAAATTATCGTTCCAGTCCCCACGTACTTTTAACACCTGTTCAATAATATCACGGACACATCCATCACCGCCATTTTTATGGGAAACATAGTCAGAAATGGCTTTTACTTCCGGTACTGCATTTTGTGGTGAAGTGGCCAATGCCACCATTTTCATGGGCGGAATGTCGGGTACGTCGTCTCCCATGTACACCACTGACCCTGGGTCGATACCGTGAATGTCCAAATACTCTTCCAAAGGCTCTTGTTTATGGTGGGCGCCCATATAAAAATCGGTTACTCCAAGACCTTTCAATCGTTCTTTGACCCCTTGATTGGTCCCTCCGGTAATGATACAGACATTGTAGCCTTTTTTTATAGCGGTTTTAAGCGCATATCCATCCTTAACGCTCATTTTACGAAGTAGTTCCCCGTCGTTGGTGATCAATACCGACCCGTCGGTAAAAACCCCATCGACATCAAAGACAAAGGTGGTAATATTGCTCAAAAGCTCTTTATAGTTTTTTTTCATGGGCTTGTTTTATGGCTTGGCTCAATAATTTATAGAGTGTTATGTGTTCTTTTTTGTTCAGTAGTTCAAGGTGGCTTTCCATGCTTTTCACATCATTTCGGCGAGCCGGACCTGTTTGGGCATCTTTCGGTGATATGTTCTGAACTTTTTCGGCAGTTTCCATAATCAATGGCTTCAACAAATCAAAAGAGAGCCCTTCCTCCAAACATAGCTCTTCTCCAACACCATACAGGTAATTGGTAAAGTTGTTCACAAAAACGGCTGCAAGATGCAATTTTTTTCGCTGTTCCGAGTCAATATGGTGTACGTTTTTAGAGATGGAACCAGCCAATTTCTTTAGAGTTTCCAACGATTTTTTTTGTTGCGCCTCAATACAGATGGGAATGGTCCTGAAATCTACAGCTTTACCTTTGGTAAAGGTTTGCAGGGGATAAAAAACGCCTTTGTTTTCAGGTTGAATGGCATTCAGGTCAATGGCCCCGGAAGTATGGACCACCAATCCTTCTTTATCCAGTAAATACCCGGACACTTCGGTAATGGCATCGTCTTTTACCGCAATTAGATAAAGATCTGCATCAGCTATGGTGTTAAAGTCATCCGAAGTGGAAACATGTGCTGAAAACAGTCGTAATTCTTCCCGATTTCGTCCTACAACTTGGACTATTTTTACGTGGTCGGCTTTGGAAAAAGCACTGTACAGGTGTTTGGCGAGGTTACCGGTTCCTAATATAACAATCTTGAGCATGCCCAAAACTACAAATTTAGGGTAGATGGAGGGGGGGAAGAATTAACAAATTTGTATGATTTTTATCCGATCATGGAGCATGGAAGTTCTAAAAAGGCCGTATTTTTGGAGGCCGAAAGTAGACCGAATTTCCATGATCGATATTCTAAAGAAAACGCTTTTTTCCACAAGACTTATGGCCGTTCTTTTCTTGGTTTTTGCTGCAGCATTGGCCATGGGAACTTTTGTGGAAACCTGGTACAGTACCGAAACCGCTAGAATTTATATTTACAACACGACTTGGTTTGAGGCCATCATGGTCTTTTTTGTGATCAATTTTTGTGGGAACATATACCGGTACCGTTTGTTGACATGGAAAAAATGGCCGGTACTTATTCTTCACCTTTCTTGGATTTTGATAATCGTGGGGGCTTTTGTCACCCGTTACATCAGTTACGAGGGAATGATGCCGATTCGGGAGGGGGCGACCGAGAAAATATTTTATTCCGATAAAACCTATTTGACCGCTTTTGTGGACGGGGAGATCAATGGGGAAACCAAGCGGAGGGTTTTGGAGGATGATATTTTGGTCACTCCTGAAGGGAAACGTACGAGCCTGCCTTGGAAATCGGACTTCAATGGCCAACCGTTCACCATCAGTTATGTGGACTTCATCAGAGGTGCGGAAAAAGGATTGATTCCGGACGAAAATGGGAATGAATACCTTCAAATTGTGGAAGCCGGAAATGGCCAACGCCACGAACATTATCTGGAAAATGGCAAAATTGCCAGTGTCCACAATATACTTTTTGCCTTAAACAACGAAACGGACGGAGCCATCAATATTTTTTATGACGAAGAAAATGGTTATCGCATCAAACCTCCATTTCAGGGAAACTTTATGCGAATGGCCGACCAATTTCAAGGAGAGGTCATAAGTGATAGTATCCAACCCCTGCAATTACGTTCACTATATACCATGGGAGGTATGCAATTTGTGGTTCCGGAACCTATGGTCAAGGGAAGGTACGGAATTGTCAAAGTTCCCGAAAATGAAATTACCAAAGTGACTCAGGATGCTTTGGTCGTTGCCATCTCCGCCAATGGAGAGACCAAGGAGGTAAAATTGTTGGGAAGCAAGGGGACCTCTAATTTTTCTGATAAAGTTAATGTGGGCGGATTGGATTTTTCTTTGAGCTATGGCTCCAAAGTTTACGAACTTCCCTTCTCCATTGAGTTGAACGATTTTATTGCCGAAAAATATCCCGGTACCGAAACAGGGTATGCCTCCTTTATGAGCAAGGTAACGGTACACGATGACCGGCCTTTTGACTACGATATTTATATGAACCACGTTCTGGACCATAAAGGGTATCGCTTTTTCCAGGCAAGTTTTGATCCCGACGAAAGGGGTACTGTCCTTTCTGTAAACCACGATTGGTGGGGCACATGGATCACTTATGTTGGTTATTTTCTACTTTATATTGGTTTGATGGGCATTATGTTCTTTGGCAAAACACGTTTCAGGGACCTTCAGGCAATGCTCGAAAAAATAAAGGCACAAAAAGCAGCCTTGACCACGATCATGCTTCTCTTTGCCTTTGTATCGGTAAATGCGCAGGAAGGCCATGAACATGCTTCGGCGCCCACAAAGGCCCAGATCGACTCGGTTATTCGGGCGACCACAGTGGCCAAGGAGCATGCGGAGAAATTTGGTGCCTTGGTCATCCAGGATGGGGGGCGAATGAAACCCGTAAATACGTTCGCTTCCGAATTGTTGAGAAAGTTGAGTGGCGACGACAAGTACAAAGACCTTTCCGCAAACCAAGTGTTCCTATCCATGATGCTGAACCCAGGGGTTTGGTACACGGTGGATTTTATTGCTTTGGGAGGAAAGGGAAATGACAGCATCCGAAAAGTGATCGGTGTTCCCAAAGACACGAAGTTTGTCAAGGCAACCGACTTCTTTGACGATAAGGGAAATTATAAACTAAAACCTTTTTTGGAGAAGGCTACCTCCACGACCAATCCGAACAAATTTGAAACGGACTTTAAAAAGGTGGGGGAGCGGTTGAGCTTGCTCAATATTGCTTTGAGTGGAAGTATGGTTAAAATATTTCCCTTACTGAATGATGAGAACAATAAATGGATATCAGCCGTGGAATATCGTTCCGGGCAATATCAAGTGCAGGATTCCCTGTATTCCAATTTTATCAGGAATGCCATGCCCTATTATTTGAATACCCTGCAACAATCCATCGCAACAGGGGATTATTCCCAACCAGACAGATTGTTGGAAGCTTTCAAACAAAACCAGAAAAACCATGGAGCGGAAATTCTTCCATCGGAGAATAAGATAAAAACAGAGGTCATATACAATAAACTACACATTTTCAATCGGTTGTACAAGTACTACGCCATGGTTGGTGTGTTGTTGTTGTTTGTGTTGGTCGCGAAGATCTTCAAGGAGCGCAAATTTCTCGATGCCTTCGCTTATCTGTTAAAAGGGACCATCATTATATTTTTTGTATGGCATACCATCGGGTTGATATTGCGTTGGTACATATCCGGGCACGCACCTTGGAGCGATGCCTATGAAAGTATTCTTTATGTGGCTTGGGCAACCATGGGCATTGGATTGGCACTTGGTCGAAAGAGTGAATTGACCATTGCCTCGAGTGCTTTTGTAACTTCCATGTTGTTATGGGTCGCCCACCAGAGTTGGGTGGATCCCGCCATTGCCAATTTACAGCCCGTACTCGATAGTTATTGGCTGATGATTCACGTAGCCGTGATCGTGGGTAGTTATGGGCCTTTAACGGTGGGAATGATCTTGGGCGTCGTAGCTTTAATTCTCATGATTCTTACCACGGAAAAGAATAAAAAACGAATGGATATCAACATAAAAGAACTTACGGTGATAAACGAGTTGGCACTAACTGCCGGTTTGGTGATGCTTACCATAGGTAACTTTTTGGGAGGCCAATGGGCCAATGAGAGTTGGGGCCGGTATTGGGGCTGGGACCCCAAAGAAACTTGGGCTTTGGTCTCTATTATGGTCTATGCATTTGTTTTACATATGCGATTGGTTCCGGGGCTTCGTGGCAAATGGATATATAATTTCGCCAGTATTGTGGCCTATGCCAGCATTATGATGACCTATTTCGGGGTTAATTTCTACTTGGTTGGTCTGCACAGTTATGCGAGCGGGGACCAAGTAATAACCCCAAGCTTTGTATGGTATACAGTGCTCGGGGTCTTTATTCTTGGAGGGATCAGCCTTTGGCGTTATAAGGTACATTACGCTAAAAAATAAACTATTTTTCCATTAAAAGCTTCATGATTTCTTCTGCGGCAACCTTACCTTTTTCTTTTAAGAATGCTCTGGAAGTGTTGTCGCCCAGTTCAAATACAATGGCTGGCATACCGTGGTTAACGTAAAAGTATTTGCTGGACACCATGGTAGGGTCAATCTCGTCGGAAGCACTTATGTTGGTTTTCTTTTGCGGTAATCTTTTACTGATGTTTTCTATCCAATCAAAGATTATTTTCCCCTTTTCACCCGTTACCGTGGTGTCGATAGGATAGTAGATATCGTCCCAAGTGGAGTGGAAGTCTGCGCCAAATACAAAATCATATTCCTTGTCTTTTTCTATAAGAAAGTCCCTAACGTTCCTAGTTTCGGGCTGATTGAAGTTTTGCCAATCCCTGTTAAGGTCGATTCCACCCATATTGTGCCTCCAATGACCGTTGTCAACACCATCGGGATTCATCAAGGGTACCACAAAGACCGTATGTTCTTGCCTAAACTCCCTGGCTTGTTCGGAATCTCCGGAAATAGTTTCAATGAAAGATTTCATCGCCAAGAACCCTGTAACCTCAGGTGGATGTTGTCTGGAAATGATCATCAAGGCTTTTTGGGCATCCTTGTTTTCATTGATTTCCATCAAATACATGGTTCTTTTCTCTTTGGACAGCCCAATGGGATAATTTTCAATGAAAGGTTTCTGGCTCAGGGAATCCACCCATTCCTTTACCACTGATGATGTATACAGTTCTTGAGCAGTGATCCATGTTGGGTTTTCACTCACACTGATGGTAAGTTTGGCAGATTCCGGTGCTGCTTTGATTCCAAATTCACCTTCCCCTGGATTGATGGCTTTGAATTTGGTACTGTCCAAAGGTTTGAAGTTTCTTCCATCAGTACTGATTTTTGGATAATATCTACTTCTGGAGTCTTGATAATTGAGCTGTACGGTTATGTCACGGGGCTCTTTGGACCAAACCTGAAAAGCATACCAGGGACTAACGTTTATCGGCGTGTTTTCTGCAGTTACCCATATAGTATAATGGTCGTTGCCATCATAGGCTACGCCGTTCAAACGGGCACCATCAAATTTATTTGAAAAGAAAGTTGTACTGTCGTTGAAGGCCCAAATGCCTCTCCATTGTTTTTGAACCGGTTTGTCCACTGTGGGCACAACCGGACTTTTTCCTTGCCCTTGGTACCCAGATGTTTTCTCCGTTTTGGCAGTTTCAGGGTTCTTTTTACAGGACGTGGTAAATAGTATGGAAAATAGTATTCCAATGGCAATCAAACTTTTAATACGCATGGTTTTTAGAATTATTTGAGTTGGTTTGATTACGAAAATATGAACAATGAACTAAGAAATGAATGTAAAAATATAAAAGCATCGTTTTTTTTACCATATTTGCATCATCATGAAGTTATAAGAATTATGTACGCGATAGATGTCATCATTGGGGAACCCCGATTTATGTAACCGAACACTCCTCGGTTCGTTGAGACATTTCACTTCTTTTTTTACACATAATTCTTAGATAATGACAAATCAACATACAAATTCGTTTAAAAAAATCATCCAATATTTCTGGATAGCTATTTCTGGTAAGGAAATGGAATTCACCTCGGGAAGCATTCGAAAGGCCATTTTTATGCTTTCCATTCCTATGATCTTGGAAATGCTAATGGAATCCATTTTTGCCTTGGTAGATATTGCCTATGTCTCCAAGGTGAGCGTCAATGCGGTGGCCACTATCGGGCTTACAGAATCCGTGATTACCTTGGTCTATGCCTTGGCCATCGGGCTAAGTATGGCAGCGACAGCCATTGTGGCGCGTAGAATTGGCGAGAAAGACTCGGCTGGCGCACGAATTGCAGCGGTGCAAGCCATTGGCTTGGGGATTATGATTTCTATTGTTATAGGAATCCTTGGAATTTTCTTTGCCAAAGATATTTTGGCGTTAATGGGAGGTGAGCCTGATTTAATAGCCGAAGGTTACGGCTACACACAACTCATGATCGGTGGCAACATTACAGTTGTTCTTCTTTTTTTGATCAATGCCATTTTTCGTGGAGCGGGTGATGCATCAATTGCGATGTGGACCCTAGTGCTATCCAATGGACTCAATATTATTTTGGATCCAATGTTTATTTTCGGATTTGGGCCCATACCTGAATTCGGTGTCAAAGGAGCTGCCATTGCCACCAATATTGGTAGGGGGACCGCAGTAATTTTTCAATTGGGAATCTTGTTCTTTGGGTGGGGTAAAATCAAATTGATGGTTAAGGATCTTGTCTTGAACCTAAAAGTGATGGTCAATCTGGTAAAGGTTTCTCTAGGAGGAATTGCCCAATTTTTGATTGGCACTTCGAGTTGGATATTCCTCATGCGTATTATGTCCGAGTTTGGAAGCGAAGTATTGGCGGGTTACACCATTGCCATTCGAGTAATGATGTTCACCTTGATGCCATCTTGGGGCATGAGCAATGCTGCGGCAACTCTGGTAGGCCAAAATCTTGGAGCTAAAAAACCAGATAGAGCGGAACAATCTGTATGGAAAACAGGTAAGTATAATGCAATTTTCATGGGGTTGGTTTCTTTGGGCTATTTATTTTTTGCCAAAACAATCATTTCTTGGTTCAATACAACACCGGAAGTATTAAAAAACGGGGCACTATGTCTTCAGATAATCGCTTTGGGTTATGTGTTCTACGCTTATGGTATGGTGGTGACCCAAGCATTCAATGGAGCAGGGGACACCCGTACACCGACCAAGATTAATTTGATTTCATTTTGGTTCTTCCAATTACCATTGGCTTATATTTTAGCCTTGGTTTTGGGATGGGGAGCTACCGGTGTTTTTGTGTCCATTACTTTGGCAGAAATCCTGATAGCGGTTTTGGCCATGATTTGGTTTAAAAAAGGGAAATGGAAGAAATTCCAAGTGTGATGGGTTTCGTATCTTTATACTAAAGAAAAGAGTCAATATGGACAACGATAAAAAAGGACTTAACACCATTTGTACCCATGTAGGGGAATTGGAGGATAAAGAGTTCAAAGGAGCCGTATCACCATTGTATATGGGTACATCCTATCAATTTGAGGACGTAGCGATAAAAAGATACCCCCGATATTTTAACACACCCAACCAGGAGGCATTGTGCAAAAAACTGGCAGCCCTGGAACATACTGAGTCCGCTTTGATTTTTGGGAGCGGTATGGCCGCCATTAGCACCGCATTGTTGACCTTTTTGCAAAAAGGAGATCATGTGGTATTGCAACAGACCATTTATGGCGGGACCTATCATTTTGCCGTAAGCCAGTTTGAAAGATTTGGAATCGAGTATTCCTTTACCACAGGTTGGGACGTAGAGGACTTTGAAAGGGAGATCAGACCCAATACCAAAGTGTTGTATTTGGAAACCCCGTCCAATCCATTGTTGACGATTACCGATATAAAGGGAGTGGCCGATTTGGCAAAAAAGAAAGGAATCCTTTCCATGATCGACAATACCTTTGCCAGTCCGGTAAATCAAACCCCTATTGATTTCGGGGTAGACGTGGTTGTTCACAGTGCCACAAAGTATATGGGAGGGCACTCCGATATTTGTGCCGGTGTGGTGGCCTCGACCCAAGAAAATATGGACAAAGTATTCCAAACTGGGATTTGTTTTGGTGGAAGTTTGAGCGATTATACGGTTTGGCTTTTGGAAAGAAGCTTGAAAACGATGGCGATTCGTGTGAGGGCACAAAATGAGAATGCCATGAAAATGGCCACCTATTTGAATCAGAATAAAGATGTGGATAATGTCCATTACCCGGGCTTGGCAGACCATCCGGGTCATGAGTTGGCCAAATCACAGATGAAGGGTTTTGGTGGAATGCTTTCATTTGAGCTAAATCCAGAATTGGATACCTCATTGTTTTTCAAAGAACTAAAGCTTATAAAACCCTCCATGAGCCTTGCTGGAATTGAAAGCACCATGCTTTCACCTACCCAGACTTCACACGCCCTCATGAGTCCAGAGGACAGGACCAAACAGGGGATAAAGGATTCATTGATTCGTTTCTCCTTGGGTATTGAAGAAGTAGAGGATTTGATAGCGGATATTGAGCAGGCCATTGCCAAAGTAAAATCCATGACCATTACGGTATAAATATAATATGAAGTTAGACATTTTAGTTTTCGGTGCGCATCCCGATGATGCCGAGCTTGGGGCAGGGGCCACCATTGCCAAGGAAGTTTCCAAAGGAAAAAAAGTAGGAATCGTGGATTTGACCCGTGGAGAACTGGGTACTCGGGGTTCCGCGGAAATCAGGGACAGGGAAGCTGCAAAAGCCGCCCAAATATTGGGTGTATCCGTTAGGGAAAACATGGAATTTGCAGATGGATTCTTTGTCAACGATAGAGAGCATCAATTGGAACTCATTAAAATTATCAGAAAATACAGACCGGAAATCGTACTGTGCAATGCTGTTGATGACCGACATATTGACCATGGAAGAGGCAGTAAACTGGTAAGTGATGCCTGTTTTTTGAGTGGTTTGATAAAGATTGATACCAAAATGGACGGTGATGATCAATGGCAAGATGCATGGAGACCCAAACTAGTCTATCATTACATCCAATGGAAAAGCTTGGAACCTGATTTTGTGGTGGATGTATCCGGGTTTATGGATAAGAAGACCGATGCCATTATGGCGTACAGTTCACAATTCTATGACCCTAACAGTGATGAGCCGGAAACACCTATCAGCAGTAAAAATTTTACGGATAGCGTGGACTACCGCGCCAGGGATTTGGGCAGGATCATCGGGGTTGAGCATGCTGAAGGATTTACCGTGGAAAGATACCTAGGAGTGGACAGTCTGGAAGATTTGATCTGATCAGGATGCTTTCTGGTACCTGTTCAAAGCTTTGGGCACGGTAAAAAAGAAAGTGGATCCCTTGCGAGGAGTACTTTCCACCCATATTTCCCCTTTGTTTTTATGTACCATTTCTTTACACAGGGACAGCCCTAAACCGGTTCCTTTTTCATTATTGGTGCCGTAAGTGGTAACATTGGAAGAATCCTTAAAAATGGCTCTTTGCATCTCAGCGGTCATACCAACACCTGTATCCCTGATGGATATTTGCCACATACCGGATTTTTCCTCCGCTCCGATTGTAATGAGCCCGTTCTCTGGGGTAAACTTTATGGCGTTGCTCAGAAGGTTTCGGATAACAATGTCCATTTGGTTGTTGTCCGCCCATATCCTTGGGTTTTCTGGAAGCTGGTTGATAATCTTGATGGATTTGCTGTTGGCGATTTCCGATAATAATTGGATATTGTTTACAACCAGGGTGGACAAAGAAACTCGTTTTGGTTTGGTTACCACCCCGTTGAGCTGGTTCATGCCCCAAGACAAAAGATTGTTTAGGGTAAAGGATATGTTGTCAACATCGGTTTTTAGTTTGGGAATAAAGGAGACCAGTTCTTTTGTACTTATGTCACCATCGGTAAACATTTTCAAAATTCCCTGTAGCCCACCTATGGGACCTCTCAGGTCATGACCGATTATGGAAAAAAGTTTGGTGTTTGTCTTATTTATCTCATGCAATTGTGCTTCTCGCTGAATCACAGCTTGCGATTTCTCCTTGAGTTCCTTGTTCAATTTTTTCTGGATATTCTCGCTCCTACGTATCACAAAGGTTATTATACTTAAGATGAGCAGGACAATGATTGAAAAATATATATAATTCCGCTGCTTTGCCAGTGCAGCTTCATTGGCTTCGATCAGTTCCTGTTTTTCCTGTTCGTAGTGCAATTTGGTCTCTAAAAGCGACAGGCTTTGTTTGTTCTTATCCCTGAACAATGAATCGGATAAGGTCTTAAAAGTTTCCAGATAGGCCAATGCTTCCGCATTATCACCATTTTTTTTGTACACCTTGTACAAGGTTTCAGAACAATCGATCTGCCCCTGCAATGATTTTATTTTTTTGGAAAGGGCCAGACCTTTTTTGGCATAGTTTAGGGAAAGGCTATCATTTTCAAGGCCAAAATATACTTTGGCCATACCGTTCAACAATTGAATTTTTATTCTGTCGTCCTCAATTTGGTCTTTAAAAAGCATATTGCTCTGATCGTACCAATAGAGCGCCCATTTGTATTTTCCTTGATCGAGGTAAATATCTCCCTTTACCTCATACGCATAGGCAAGCCAATCGTAGATTTTGTTTTTTTCAAAGGTGTTTATACTCCTGTTGATGTTGAACATCGCATTTTTATAATCTTTGGCATCCTTATATAGGGAGGCCATATTGCTCTGCGTTTCTGCATCGATGATTTCGTTTCCCAAGCTCCGGTTAATTTTTTGTACCGTATCATAGAACATCAGGGCATTTTTAAAATCTTTTTGGTCCGCGTACAGACCTGCAATGTTCTCATTTAGTATAGAGAGCATTTTTTTGTTGTCAATTTTTCTGGCCAGATCGATTCCTTTAAGGTTTAGGTTTAGGGCTTCCGCATAGTTGCCTTCAAAGCTATAGTTTTGGGCAAGGGTATTTATAATGGAGACTTCCGAACTTACATCTTCGGTTTCATCTGCAAGTTTTAAGGCCTGTTGGTACAATGGCATCGCTTTTTCACGATTTCCTTTGTTGTAGTAATATGTTGCAATGGCATCCAGGGCCTTAATCTTGCCATGGGCATAATTGATGTCCTCACTATACTTTAAGGCCCTTTTCCCAATAGAGTAAAGACTGTCGGTTTCCAAGTAACGGTAAGAGAAAGCCAAACGAAACAAAAGGTTGATGTGTGCGGTATCTTTGGCGTTAAATCTATTTGTGGACTCCAAACGCCGCAGTTTGTAGGCCAAACTATCATGCTTACTAAAATACTGGCCCTTAACAGGTAACGTCATAAAGAGAACGCATATAAATATGGCCAGTCCAATAGTTGGTTTCTTGTTATAGCGTATGAAGTTTTTTTCTGACAACAACGAATGAAAATTATACACGTAAAACTACTTTTACACTACCTTTTTTGAAATTATTTGTTGTGAAAAGCTTAAAAATGTGTGTTTGGTCTTAAAAACGTGCATTTTATCGGTAAATTGTACTGCCCTGTGTTAATGTTAGTTGCCCGTGGTCCAATTCATCCAAAAAAAGCAGATGAGTCTTATTTGGGTAAAAATTTGATGGAATTAGAAAAAATATTTTGGTTGAATCATTACAAAAAAGTATTTTTGCATCCGCTTTAAATGGTGGTTGTAGCTCAGCTGGTTAGAGCGCTGGATTGTGGTTCCAGAGGTCGCCGGTTCGAACCCGGTCTTCCACCCTTGAGTTTAACAAATCCCAAGCCGTATGGTTTGGGATTTTTTTGTTTACACCAAATTTTTATGGACGGAACTTCATCCGTCAATTGAAAAGGGGCATCCGTCAATTCAGACTCTGATTACACTTCATTTTAACTACTTTTCCCTCTAAACTGGTTAAGTATTTTCTTTCCCTCTTAAGAAAAGTTGATTTTTATGTATAAAAAGGTAGTGCTGTTTTGTGTTCTGTTTGTTCAAATATTTCAATTTGTAAAGGCAAGTAGTCCAAAAGAAAAGGATTCATTATCAAATAGAAAATCAGTAATAGAGAAAAAAACGGTTCGTCGTTTTTTTGAAGGATTGAATGATAAACAAAATCATTTTTCATTTTCTTCTACAACCAAAAGTGAATTTGATCAGGACTATATCAACAAAAACTTTTCTCGAGACACTATCATAAATCAACAAATAGGTACTGCCCAAACGGTTTTTGAAAAACTGGAAGAGACTCAAAATTATATAGACCTCATTTCATCAAAAGACTTTGCGATCTTACCTATAGGTGTCAAAAGCACAATAGGGACAATTACTTATACAATGGCTATAAGTAAAGCTAAAATTATGCCCACTTATACAGAGGTCACTGCATTTGTTCATATTCAACTACCACAATCGGATTCAGATGATAATCCAATAGAGTTATTTTTTGGAGCTGACAATATCAAAATATCACATCAGGGAGGTATTTATGGTGATGCCAATTTGGTGTTGTTGGGAGATATAGGTATTCCTATAAATGGAGGTAACGGATTAGTGGCTTTAAAGGGAGGGTTTGATATGGAAACCGGAAACGTTCAAGACCTTACCTATGTTACCATTGATTGTGGAGGATTCAAAGAATTGGGCATTACCGCAGATGTACTTTTTCCTCGAAGTATGTTGGAGCCGGTAGATGCCAATTATGAGGTAATAGCAGATGAGAATATAAAAGTTCAAGGACATTTCCAAACCATCGTTGGGGATTGGAACGACATTTTGGTGGAGATTGATTTACCTTCTTTTCAACTGGCAAAAAATCAAAGCTCGGATAATTCAGGAAAGGCAGGGCTCATTTTTGAAATCAATACTGCTGTTTTTGACTTTAGCGATGTTAGAAATTCATCGAGTGTGCAATTCCCTGAAGGCTATCAACAATATTTGGTTCCAGGAAATGAGCAATTATGGCGCGGGGTATATGTAAACAACTTGCAAGTTATTCTACCCGAACAATTCAAAAAAAGAAATAGTGACAAACGCATCTCTTTTCAGGCTTCCAATTTACTTATTGATGGTGTTGGGGTTTCTGGACAGTTTTCTGTGGATAACGTCTTGCCGCTAAGTGAAGGGGAAGCTTCCAAATGGCAGTTTTCTGTGGACCATATTGAAGCTGATTTCATTGCCAATGACCTAGTTGGTGCAGGTTTTGAAGGTAAAATCGTTTTGCCGGTCACTAAGGAAGTAACGACGGAAGAGGCGATAGAAAGTGATAAAACAGCACTCAGCCAAAAAACACTGAGTTATCAAGCCATAATCGATCCAATTAATGATGAATATTTACTTAGAGCGGAAACAGAGGATGCAATTCCATTTGATGTATTCAAAGCCAAAGCCACAATAACAGCCAATTCCTATGTAGAATTGCGTGTTTCGGAAAAAAAGTTCAGGCCAAAAGCTGTCCTTCATGGGAATTTGGCCATAAAAGGCAGTAATAGTACCTCGGACCCCAA
>CEVF01051640.1_pt1 | contig 22990 bp, 18 predicted proteins | sample 356441 | NCBI WGS metagenome assembly CEVF01 (sample SAMEA2622765, study PRJEB7988) | marine metagenome | biome: marine biome (ENVO:00000447); feature: surface water layer (ENVO:00002042); material: "saline water (ENVO:00002010), including plankton (ENVO:xxxxxxxx)" | depth 5 m | reverse complement strand
CCCAGCTCGAGCGCGCAGGGATGGGTCCAGAAGCACGGAATCTGGCATCGCTAGAGCGCAAGGTGCGCGCCCTTCTGCCGTCTGGAAGCGGATCGCGGCTGGCAGTGGATGAAGAGACGCTGCTTGAGGCGATGGGGTATGCGGCCCGACCTGGACCGGGTCCTGCTTCGCTCGAGGAAGTGGATCGCGCGATCAGTCTGGCCCTGAAAGGTCCGTTTCTGCTTAGGATCGCCTATCAGTCGCGGGGTGATGCAGCTCCGAGCGAACGACTGATCGAACCCCTGGGAATTCTTTTGGGAGCACGGCGCTATCTGGTGGCGGTGGATACGGCCAAGCGCGACGGGCGCAATCGTCATTACCGTGTCGAAGACATCGTTTCGGCTGAAGTGACCGACACTTCCTTCAAATACCCGCTTGACTTTCAGATTCGCGAGTATGCCCAGAGGGCGTTTGGATCTTATCATTTCGATCCCGAATATGGCGAGGTTGTCTGGAAGTTCGCGCCGCGAGCTGTCGATCGGGCGCAGCGTTTCCAATTTCATCCTTCGCAGCGCACTGAGCTTCTTAAAGATGGTTCGCTGATCGTGACATTCGATGCTTCAGGCCATCTGGAGATGGCGTGGCATCTTTATGCCTGGGGCGACGCGGTCGAAGTCTTGGAGCCTAAATCGCTCAGGGACATGGTCCACCCTTTCAGAAGGGGCGATTTCCCTGCCCTCCCGTAGATCGCCGCGGGGGCAAGATCAGTCTGGGGACTTTTGGGTTTCAAACTAGAGGATTTGCGTCGATGGGCTCGACAGTGTTCTGATCACGGGCGCTATCGTCACCGATGATGCGAACCAGATATTCGGAGGGTTCCAGCGTGTCGCTTGCGGAGTTGAAAGTCGCGCCCTGATCATTGCGCTAGGCCGTCAGCCATGAAGGGTACTTTATCGCTTTGCTTGCACACGACATTAAGTAGAACCCAAATGTGTTACGCTATGAATTAGCTTGAAATGCCAGCGACCGTTACAGGTTGAGGATACCAGTTGACGATCTCTGACACTCTTACACCCTTGGAAACTGCGCTTCTCACAAAGTGCGTCTCGCTCGATATCGAGGTCAATCCGAAGACGGCGCAGATATTCGCATTCGCAGCTGTCCTATTTGAAAATCAGCTTTCGATCCTGTCTGGAGCGAATGATCTTGGGCGGGCTTTGGACCGGCTTGAAGCGAGCCTTGACCCATCCTCGCATTGCATCGGCCACAACATCATTCGCCACGACCTGCCGCATCTCGCTGCTCATCGACCAAATCTGGCAAAGCTATTCTGTGCTCCGATTGATACCTTGTGGCTCAATCCGCTGGCCTATCCACGCAACCCCTATCACCACCTCGTCAAGCATCATGTCGATGGCCGCCTACAGGCCGGACACCTCAACGATCCTGAGAAAGACGCAAAGCTCGTATTCGAGCTCATTCAGGATCAGCTGCGAGCCTTTTCCGAACTGCAGGCAAGCAAGCCTCACATGCTTGCCGTCTTCCATTATTTGGCCACGCTGAGCGAAGGAATGGAGGGCTTCGATGCCATCTTCAGTGCGGCGAGAGGGGAAGATGCGCCGCAAATTGCCGAAGTCGAGGGGGCCATTCGAAATCTACTTCGTGACGCCGCTTGCGATACAAGCATTGAGGAGCTGCTGACAGAAATATCCAGTCCGTCAAAGGGCTGGGCAACAGCCTATGCGCTCTCTTGGATATCGGTCGCGGGTGGAGATTCCGTGATGCCTCCCTGGGTCCGCAAGCAGTTTCCGGACGCCGCCGAAATTGTGAGGCAATTGCGGGGCCAGAATTGTGGTAGCCCCTCGTGCGGCTGGTGCCAGCGGATGAATGACCCGATTGCCGCCTTGCAGCGCTGGTTTGGCTATGAAGCTTTTCGCGCCAAGCCGGCGGATGAGCAAGGCAAGCCTCTTCAGGAGCGCATCGTGAAAGAGGCGATGCGAGGCAAAAGCATTCTTGGGATCCTACCAACGGGCACGGGCAAATCGGTTTGCTACCAGATTCCCGCCCTCACCAATTTTGAGAAAGTCGGCTCGCTCACCGTTGTGATTTCGCCGCTGGTGGCTCTGATGAGCGATCAGGTTCAGGGTATGGAGCGCGCGGGGATTTCCTCGGCGGTTACGATCAACGGCATGCTCTCGATGCCAGAGCGGCAAAATGTGCTCGATCTGGTGCGCATGGGCGATGCGAGCATTCTCTTGATTTCGCCCGAGCAGTTGCGCAGCGTCTCAGTCCGCTCTGTTCTTGGACAGAGAGAAGTTGGTCTCTGGGTTCTTGATGAAGCGCATTGCGTATCCAAGTGGGGCCATGATTTCCGGCCGGACTACCGGTATGTCGCGCGATTTGTGAAGGAACATTCGGGCGACCGACAGCCCGCTCCGATTCTTTGCCTGACTGCCACCGCCAAGCCGGAAGTTATCGCGGACATACGCACCCATTTTAGCGAACGAGTTGGCGCTGATCTCGAGCTCTACGACGGCGGGGCAGTGCGGACCAATCTTGCTTTTGCGGTGAGGCCGACGGGGCGCAGTACCAAGCTCGCCGACATACTCGATGTCATTGAAGCGAAGTTGCCGAGTGAGGGGGCGGCAGGGGCCATTGTCTATTGCTCATCGCGAAAGCAGACTGAGCTGGTGGCCGAATTCCTGCAGCAGCAAGGACTGACGGCGGATTACTTCCATGCCGGTCTGACGCCCGATCAAAAAAAGGATGTGCAGGAGCAGTTTCGGATTGGCGAGCTGCGCATCATCGCAGCCACCAATGCTTTTGGGATGGGGATCGACAAGCCGGATATCAGGCTAGTGATCCATGGCGACGTTCCTGGATCTCTCGAGAATTATTTGCAGGAAGCGGGGCGTGCCGGGAGAGATCGCGAACCAGCCGATTGTGTCCTGCTTTTTGCGGAGGACGACGTCGAGCGGCAATTCACACTGTCTGCTCGCTCACGGCTGGCTCGTCATGAAATCGCGGCCATCTTGAAAGCGCTTCGCCGCCTAGACGAGAAGACTTCCAAAAAGGGGGATATTGTCGCCACGTCAGGCGAGATTGTTCGTGCTGAACGCGACCACGACTTTGAGCGCGATCAGCTGACAGACGACACCCGCGTAAAGACCGCAGTTTCGTGGCTCGAGGAAGCGACACTGCTTGCTCGGGAAGAAAACCAGGTACGCATCTTCCCGGCCTGTCTCACTGTTCGCAGCCTTGCTGATGCTGAAGCGATCCTTGAGAAAGCCAAGATTACCGGCTCCCGGCGGAAGCAGCTCCTGAGCATCGTTAGGCATCTCATGGGTGCCGCCCCTGATGAGGGGGTTACCACCGACGAGCTAATCGGTGTCAGCGGCCTCACCAGTGGCAGACTTCCGAAAGCTATGCATGACCTTGAGGTCCTTGGCGTTGCGAAAAACGATATGGCGTTGACCGCTTTCGTCCATGTCGGGGTTGAAGGTCAGTCGAGCGATAGATTGCGGCAGGCTGCAAGCCTGGAGACAATGCTGGTGGACGTGCTTCGCGAGGCAGAGCCGGATGCAAATGCCGAAGAGGCATTTCCGCTGCAGCTGTCGCAGCTTTGTCAGAAGCTACGCGATGAGGGCTTTGCCAACGCCCGCCCGGACATCGTTGAAAAGCTGCTTCGAGGCCTGGCGCAAGATGGACGCGGTCTCGATGGCGGCAAGGGCAACCTGCATATTCGCAAGCAATCGCGAAACACATTGTTTGTACGATTGCAGCGGACCTGGGACGCGGTGGCGCGAACAGCGGCTTTTAGGCGCGATGCCGCGCAAAACCTCCTGAAGCACTTGCTGGGAAAGGTTGCCAAGGGGAAACGCGGCAAGGATTTGCTGGTCGAGACGACTTTGGGCGACCTGACAGCGGCGCTGACGTCCGATGCATTTCTGAGCCTTGAAATTGTGGATCACACGAAATTGCTCAACCGCGCCATTCTCTGGCTGCATGAGCTAGAAATTATCGTCCTTGGTAAGGGTCTGACGGTCTTTCGGTCCGCCATGACCATCCTATTGCGACAGGGCGCTGGGCAATTCACGCAGCAGCATTTCAAGCCGCTCGAGGAGCACTACGGAGAGCAGACCTTCCAGACGCATGTTATGGCAGCCTATGCCGAGAAGGGGCTTTCTTCGATTGATGCCGCATTGGCGATGTCGGAGGACTATTTTGTTCTCGATCGCGACGTCTTCACGCGCAGATGGCTACCCGATCAGGCAATAGCCATCAGGCGACAAACGACTTCCGCCTCTTGGGAGGCGATTGTCGAAGACCTCAAAAACCCGGTGCAGCAGAGGATTGTGAGCGATGACCGCGAACAAACCAATGTTCTTGTCTTGGCTGGGCCAGGATCCGGCAAAACAAGAACCTTGGTGCACAGGATTGCTTACCTAGTCAGGGTCAAGCGCGAGAACCCGAGAGGCATTCTCGTTTTGAGCTATAACCGACATGCCGTGACCGAAATCAGAGCTCGGCTGAGAAATCTCATCGGCGATGATGCGCAAGGGGTAACCGTTTCGACGTGCCATGCCATGGCAATGCGTCTTGTCGGGGCGAGTTTTGTCGGTTCCTCAGCGCAGGCTACGGATTTTGACAACGTGCTGCGCGAGGCGGTCCGCCAGCTGCAGGGAGAGGGTCTTAGCAAGAGCGAGGCCGAGGCCCAGCGTGAAGCCCTGATCCAGGGTTATCGTTGGATCTTGGTTGATGAGTACCAAGACATCGGATCGGACGCCTATCAGTTCATTTCTGCTGTGGCGGGCCGGTCAATGGACGATCCTGACCTGCGCCTTAGCCTGTTTGCCGTGGGCGATGATGACCAGAACATCTATTCCTTCGATGGGGCCTCGGTGGATTTCATCCGTGCCTTCGAGGAAGATTACAAAGCGAAGCCGGAATATCTGGTGGAGAATTACCGGTCGACACAGCACATCATCGATGCAGCGAATGCGGTCATTGCTCCTGCTCGCCATCGCATGAAGACGGACCGCGATATCGTCATCAACAGTAGTCGGCGTAAGGAACCGGCTGGCGGGGCTCTGGCGGCCCTTGATCCTGTGGTGCAAGGCCGGGTTCAGTTGCTGTCTTATGCGGGCGAGCCTTGGCGGGGTGCTTGGGCTGCAGTGGATGAGTTCGTGCGCTTGTCTCGTCTAACTCCCGATTGGGATTGGAAAAAGACGGCCATCATTTCGCGCAATTGGCAGCGCCTCGAAGCCGTCCGCAGCTATGCTGAGAAGTTGGGTCTTCCGGTCGAATTGGCCAATGAGCGGTTGCCGAGTATCTGGCGCCTGCGCGAGGTGCAGCAGCTTATTGCCATGTGCCGGGAAGACGAGCGCCAGGTTTTGAGCGCGGACGACTTGGCTGCGTTTCTTGCTCGCTTGCCCGCCAATCGTTGGACCCGGCTTCTCGAAAGGGGCGTCGATGCACTCAGTCGGGAGATTGGCGCCAGTCGCATGGCGGTGCCAGATTTGGTCGAATGGATTGCGGAGTGGTCCTATGAAACACGGGGTGAGCAGCAGGGGCTGCTTTTGTTGACGGCGCACCGAGCGAAGGGGCTTGAATTCGACGATGTTGTGATCCTCGATGGCGACTGGCAAAGTAAATCTAGGAATGAAGATCGTGATGCGCCCCGGAGGCTGTTTTATGTGGCGATGACACGGGCAAGGCGCAGCCTCTCAATCGTGACACAAGGCGCACACCCTTTCGTAGCTGGTGAGACCGACGCGATACTTGAGAGAACGGTCCAGTCCGATCCGGCCCAAGGTCCGCTCGATGAAAGAAGTTACCAGCCGCCGGACATGGCTTTGGTGGATCTTTCATTTGCCGGTCGATTGAAGTCTTACAATCCTTCCCTTGCGGCCATTGCGCAATGCCAGGTGGGTGATCGGGTGAGTTTGGAAAGAGGCGAGAAGGCCTGGATGATCAAGGACGCAGCTGGCCAAATCATTGGCAGAATGAGCCGATCCTTCGCGCCTCCGGCCAGGTATGAAATAGCCCACGGCGAGGTCGGAGCCGTCGTTCGCTGGCGTCGTTCGGACAATGCTGAAGAGTATCGGGAAGCTATCGTGCGAGACGAGTGGGAGACCGTTCTGCCCGACATTACCTATGTTCGCTCAGGTGCCGTAAGGTGAATACGTTCGGTTGGCGGATGTGGCGTTTAGAAAGTCAGCTACTTCGGCTTGTCGAAGCACCCGTTGGCCAGCTAAAATCTTATCATGAAGACTAAATCACTCCTCCCGTGGGGCGGCGCACTCGCCTTTTGGTCGTTTTTCCTCATTGTCTCGCTCGATAGGGTGCTGTGGAAGTTGGGGTGATCGCGCCGTTATGCTGAGCATTCTTCTAACGACTGTCTTGGTGGTCCCAGCCGGTGAAACCTTTGCTTGTACGCCTACACATGTCTGGGATGGTGACGGCCCCGTTTGGTGTGCTGAAGGTCCTCGCGTCAGACTTTCCGGGATCGCTGCTCGTGAGATCGATGGCACCTGCCGTTCCAACCAGCCTTGTCCTTCTGTGTCTGCCGAGGAAGCGCGCGACACGCTCGTTGCTCTGGTTGGCGAGCCTTATGGGCGAGGGCCGAACGGCCATGTCCTTGTCCGGGGACCAACTATGACCTGTGTTTCGGTCGGCAATGGAGGCGGCGATCGCACCGCCGCTTGGTGCATGTCGCCGCGTGGCGGCGATCTATCCTGCGCTATGGTAGCAAGTGGCACGGCCTTGCGCTGGGACCGCTACTGGGCTGGCCATCGCTGTTCGTGATCTCTGACTGGGAAATCTGGGCCTGCGCAGAGCATGGTGAGGATGCGCTGATCATCGCGGCCATGCGTGCCGACAAGCAGATGTCGGAGGGCGACATGCAGGGCGCGCGCACAATTCAGATGATTGTGAAAAGGATCAACCAGTTGCTCCAGCTCCCATCCGGCTTGCTCCATTAGAGCTGCCCACCATGAATTCATGCGGGTGACTATTTTTGTCACCCCTTGGGCGCATAGTTTGGGTCTCGGGCCGAGTCGGTTCGGGAAGAGAGACAGCATAGGCATGAAGGAGGCGTCAGATGGCAAAGGGTGGCAGTTATCGCAGCGCAAAGACGGGGCGCTACGTTTCGGAAGCTCAAGGCAAGTCGAACCCGCGAACGACGGTGCGCGAGGCAGCTGGCAGGAGCGGGAGCTCCGGCCCGCATTACCGCAGCACAATCAGTGGCCGCTACGTGACGACTAAGCACGGCAAGGCAAGCCCGCACACAACCGTACGCGAGGATTGAAGCAACGATGCGCATACTTCACACCAGCGACTGGCACCTGGGGCGACAGTTCCACGGACTGCCGCTTGACGAGGACCACGATGTCATTCTCGACCAGATCGCTAAGGCCATCGAGCAGAAGAAGCCCGATGTCCTCATTATCGCTGGTGACATATTCGATCGCGTCAGCCCGCCGCAAAGCGCACTGACGCGGTTCGGCGACTTCATCAAGCGCGTAACCCAGGACAATGATTTGGCGGTGGTCGCAATCGCCGGAAATCACGATTCAGCGGCACAGATCGGCATGCTTGGCGTCCTGCCGACCGGTGGAAGGGCCCTCGTGCGAGGTCCGGTCGATGCTGAAGAGCGTCCCCTTATCATCGAGGACGAGCATGGGCCTGTTGCGATCTCCGCTCTACCCTTCTGCTACGAGTTCGCGGCCCGCGCCTGCTTCGAGGATGAGGCCATCGCCTGTCCTGCTGATGTCCTGCGGGCGCAGGTGGAAAGCGCCCGCCGCCACCTCCCCGATGGTGCCAGGTGGGTTATTGTTGCGCATGCCTTTGTCGAGGGAGCCTCAGCGAGTGAAGGTGAACGTCCGTTGTCGCGCACCGTGGGCGGCATCGAGACCGTTCCTTCATCAGCCTTCGATGGCGCGCATTATGTGGCGCTGGGCCACCTTCATCGACCTCAGAAGGTGGGGGCGACCCATATCCGCTATTCGGGCGCGCCGCTTGCCTTTGGCCTTGATGAGGAAGGAGATGGAAAATCGATGACGCTGATCGACCTTGCAGCCGATGGCTCGGTCACAATCGACCTCCTGCCGCTCAATCCCTCGCGCACGGTGAGGACCGTGCGAGGCAAACTGTTGGAGCTGATCGAGACACCTGAAATTTGTCACGACTTCACCGGTGTCGTGCTCACGGACGAGACGCCGCAGATCGATCCGATGAAGCGGATCCGGGAGAAATTCCCGAATGCGGTCAAGCTGACCTACGATCGGAACAGTGAGCGGGAGCAGCAGGAGCGGAGCGAAAGCGAGCCGGTGCTGACCGACCCCAAGTCGATCATTGCCGATTTTCTTCAGTTTGTGCGCGATGAGGCACCCGGGGATGCCGAACAGCATTTGATCGACCAATTCCTGGTTGATGCGGACCATGAGGAGAGCGCAGCGTGAGGCCGATCAAGCTGAAAATGGATGCGTTCGGGCCCTACGCCGGAACACAGACGATTGATTTCCGCGACGCGACCGATGCCGGTCTGTTTGGCATCTACGGGCCCACGGGATCGGGCAAATCCTCGATATTCAGTGCTATGACCTTCGCGCTGTTTGGAGAGGCAGCCAAGAAGGAGCAGCCGACAGCCACGCTGCGCTCGGCGCATGCATCGGCAGAGATGCCAACTGAGGTCGCTTTCGTCTTCGAGCTTGGTGACAAACGCTATCTGGTGCGCCGCCAGCCGGAACAATCCCGGCCCAAGATGCGGGGTGAAGGCGAGACCAGCCAGGCACATGCAGCATGGCTCTTCGATGTGACCGGTATTGAGGTCGACATGATCAACCTTGATGGTTGCGGGGTAATCCTTGCCGAGAAGAAGGTCGGACAGGTCGCCGACCAGGTCAGCGCGCTCCTTGGCTATGGAGCCGACCAGTTTCGGCAGATCGTCCTGCTCCCGCAGGGCCGATTTGAGAAGTTTCTGACCTCCGACAGCAGCGAACGGCTGAAGATCCTTCGCGAACTGTTCGATGTCAGCCTGTATCGATCGATCACCGATCGCCTCAAGGAAGAGGCCAGCGCTGCGAAGCGCGAGGTGCGGGATGGCTACAGCGTCCATGCACGCCGGTTGGTGGCGGAGGGCTTTAACAGTTCCGACGAGCTCGACGAAGGGATTGAGGCGGCGCAGGCCAGGAGCCGAGAGGCGGCGTGCGAAAGCGCGGAAAAGGAGAAGGCGGCTGCAAGTGCCGACCAGGCGTACGCCGCTGCCCAAGCCATTGACGCGCGGTTTGTCGAAGCGAATCGCGCGAAGGAACAGCTGACGGTTCTTGAGGGCCGGGAGGCCGAGATTGCCGAAATACGTCTTCGCAGAGACAACGCGCGGAAGGCTCAGCGTGCCGCAGACAAGGCGCAGGCAATAGCTGAGGCCAGTGATCGGCTGAACGAAGCCGTGCAAGATGAGGTAGGCGTTTCTTCGGCAGCGGCTGAAGCAGCCGACAGATTGAAACAAGCCGAGGCTGCGCTGCTAGCCGAGCGAAATCGATCGGGAGAAATTGACAGTCTGCAGCGGCAGAAGGCCGAGCTTGACCGGTACGAGAAAGCCTTGGCCGATGCGTCGGACCTGCGGGACAAAATGGAAGAGGCGGTTGCTGAAAAGGTCGCGGCTGAGCAGGCGCGTGATACAGCCTCACTTGAAGTAGACCGGTTGACCACTCTCCATAAGGAAAGCGAGGCAACCCTCGGTCAAGCAAGGCAGAGCGAATTGAGGCGTTTAGCGCTTCGAAGTGAGCGGGTTACGCTCGATGCCGGTCTGCGGCATGCGAAAGCATACCAAAAAGCCGCGGACGCTTTGAAAACCGCGCAAGCGAGCGCAGGGAATGCCGCCAAGCATTTGGCAACTGCGGAAGACGCGCATACCGCCGCCAGCGAGAGCTATGCCCGTGCCGAGACGGCATATTTCTCGGCGCAGGCGAGCATTCTGGCGCATCGCCTCGTCGATGGAGAACCCTGTCCGGTGTGCGGCGCGGACGAACACCCGCACCCCGCTCTGGGGGAAGGCGACCCCGATGCTCTCGATGAAGAGCTGGCGAGTGCGCGCGAGACGCTTTCGAGCGCCACGGGCGACCTCCAAGAGGCAAGGGTTGCGCACGGCTCTGCGCGGAGCCGGGTAGCCGACAGGGAGAAGGCTCTCTCGGAAATTGAAGTGCCGGAAGCGGACGTCGCATCTCTTGAGCGTGAGCTCGAAGTGATTGATGCCGAACTGAGCGGGCTGGGCGAGGCGGGCGAAATCCAGAAGCTTCAGCTGGCCATGGATGAGGCAAAAGAGCAATTGGAGCTCGCGGCCAAGGCCTTGTCCGAGGCTCAGCAGAAGCTTCAGTCTGCCACAACGGCTGAGGCAGTTGCATGTCGGTCCTATGAGGATCAGATCGCTGGTGTGCCGGAGCAATACCGCGATGAGGCCGGCTTGAATGCGGCTCGCGATGTGATGGTCGAAACCATAGCGGAACGACAGCAGGCCTTGGCGGATGCTGAAGCCAATGCCCAGGCAGCGCGTGAGCTTGTCGCCACTGCGAATGCCAACCTGAGGAACGCCGAGAAAACGAAGATCGATGCCGAGAAGCGGTGCAAAGTCGCCCGGGATGAGTTTGCGACCAGGCTCGCTGAGCTAGGACTGTCACCGGAACAATACGCGCAATTTGCTGCGCACATCCCTGAAATCGACGATCTGACAGCAACCGTCGAGGACTTCGAAACCTCGCTGCGCGAGGCGACGGGCGCTGCAAAGCAGGCAGCGGATGCGATCGCCGGAATTGAGCGCCCTGATCTCGCATCAGCCGAAGGTTCGCGCGATGCAGCGCGTACGGCAGCGAACGAGGCCGTGGATTTCGCAGCCACTATGAGGGCGAATCTCGAGAAGTTGGAGAGCCTCAAGAATGTGCTCGCGGAAGAGTTGGCACGTCTCCGCCGCTTGGAAGAGGAGACGGGTCCGCTTCGCGCGCTCGCTGACGCCTTCTCAGGGCAGAATGAAATGAACACAACGCTGGAGAGCTTTGCCATTGGCGCAATGTTCGACCAAGTGCTCGAGGCTGCCAATCTGCGTCTCGAGCCGATGACATCAGGCCGTTATCGTCTCGAGCGCGATGTGGAATCGGCAGGCGGTCGTTCGAAACGCGGGCTCGATATTCGCGTACATGACATTGAGACGGGTCGAGCTCGCGATTTGACGACACTTTCTGGTGGTGAGACCTTTATTGCCGCTTTGTCGCTTGCCCTTGGGCTTTCCGACATCGTCGAAGCAAGCCACGGGGCCATTCGCCTCGACACCATCTTTATTGATGAGGGGTTCGGCAGTCTCGATACGGAGAACGATACCGGCACTTTGGACCGCGTCCTACAGGTTCTCCAGGACATTGTCGGCGCCAGCCGCGCCGTGGGTCTGATCTCGCATGTGCCACTGGTTCAGCAGGCCGTGCCAACAGGCTTCACGATCCTCAAGGGCGTTGGTGGCAGCAGAATTGAAAGGAGAGCTGCTTGATGTCAGCGGATTTGGTTAGGCAAGTTGCCCGCAGTTGGGATGGCTCGAAATGCCTCGACACGCTAATGAACGCAGCGCCAGTTTGCCTTGCAGATGTCCCGGCCGGACCTGGGATCTATGCGCTTTATGATCATTCAGGACGACCGCGATACATAGGGATCACTGCAAAGTGCCTGACCGACCGCATCTTTAGACGGCATGCCGCCGGGGATGGGAACAGCCACAAGTTCTCGACGGTCTACAATGCTGGGCGCATGTTCCATAGTCGCAAGGATACAGGGACCTGCCCCGCCGATGGACCAATATCGAAGGAGCTCCGTCGTCTTTTTATCCGTAGTCACTGCGCCGCAGTGGCAATTCCATTGCGTGGATATGGGAAGACCCAGCTCCTAGCGCTGGAGGCCGAGGTTTGCGAACTGGCCCCCGATGACATGACGCGTTGGAACAACGCCCGCGCTCTCGAGGCTGAAGAGCCTACAGAGCTTCTTGACAGTTTTCTACTGACCCTTGGATGGCCGGCGACGAAGCTTGCTGCCGTAGAGAGGCAAGCAAATCGTTGGAAAACGCGTTGAAGTTGATTGGCCTGATCTCGCATGGGCCGTTGTTGCAGCATGCGGTCCCAACCGGCTGCACAATCCTGAAGGCTGTGGGGGGGGGCTTAATTGAGAAACGAGCAGCCTCGGTAAATTTGCTTTTTCAAAGAGCTTCGAAATCCCCTTGCCGTCCCAAACGTAGAAAAGATTTCGCTCTTGGCGGCAGTTTGAGAGTAGCCGTGGCCGAAAAACGGCAACGCATTCGCCCCGATTATCTCGAACACTTTGATAGATGATCCCGTCGGAGTTAGCGGCACGCAGCTGCGATGCCAGTGCCTGCGCGGCTGAATATTCATTGGGAAGGTAGAGCAGGGAATTCTTCGATCGTCGTCTCACCCATCCGCGATCATGCTTTTATTTGGAGCAGACGCTTCTCAAGAGTGAGGTCAGCCACACATTCCGTCAGATCGCGGGTCTCGCGGCGCAAATCCTTCACCCCATCCGTGGTGGCGGCACGGGCGATGTCACCCGCAAGGCGACGCATACCAGCCTCCATGAACTCTTTCGACCGGGTGTAGTACAGGCTGGGCAATACCTTGATTGCGGCAAAGCTGGGCAATGGAGTCGTCTCCACTTAAGAGTCTGACTCGAAACTATCTGGCGTAAGTTCATAGGTTTGCCAGTCTGCGAGTGAGCATCTGCACGGCCGCGGTGAAGAGCCAGCTCCGGGCTGATGCTATGGTGGTCTCGAAGTCTTTAGCGAGGCGGCGGTTTCTGCCCAGCCAGGCGAAGGTTCTCTCGACGACCCAGCGCCGAGGCAGGACCTCGAAGCCTTTTGCCTTGTCGGATCGCTTGATGATCTCAATGGTCCATTGTCCGAGACGGGCGATGCCGCGCTTCAGTTTCGGTCCTGCATAACCGCCATCGGCGAAGAGATGCCGTAGCCACGGGAAGGATGTAACAATCTCGGCCAGCACCAGCGGAGCACCATCGCGGTCCTGGATGTCGGCAGTGTGGATCATGCCATGAACCAGATTGCCGTCGGTATCGGTGATGATGTGGCGCTTGCGCCCCTTGATCTTCTTGCCTGCGTCATAGCCGCACGGACCGCCGCTTTCGGTGGTTTTGACAGACTGGCTGTCGATCACTCCTGCACTGGGCGATGCCTCCCGGCCTTGCGCAGTGCGAAGGTCTTGCAACAGGTAATGGTTGATCAGTTCCCACAGACCCGCATCGCGCCACTGGTAGAACCAGCGCTGAACTGTCGAGACTGGTGGAAAGCAGGGCGGCAACATCCTCCACGGCAGGCCGCCACGCAAAAGGTAGAGGATCGCCTCCACCACGCGCCGCATCGGCCATTTGCGCGGACGACCAGTATCGGATGGTGCGGGGAAGAAGGGCTCCAGAAGCGCCCATTCCGTATCCGTCAAATCGCTTGGCAAAGCCAGCCCCTTGCGCGCATACTGCGAACGGGTGGTATCGGTCCACATCACTGATCTCCAGAAGTTCTTCGCAAAACTCCTGAATCAGCCCTGGATTTGGCCGTCAAGCTAACTCGCTGATATCACCCAACTTAGTTTCGGGTCAGGCTCTAAGACTTCAAGCATGATCCTAGGCTTGTCTTCGGCAGAGAAGTGTCGGCGGGTCTTGCGGCGGATGTCCTCTACCACCTTCCAGGCAAGGGATTTTGCATCCGAGGATTTGGGCATAGTCTTCGTTCCTTCGTTACTGCGACGAAGCCCGAACCTTTCCTAATTTACAACCTCAAACCTGCGCCATAGGCGCTGATGGGTAACAGTGAAGATTACTTTAGATGAAGCGCCCAGGCTGAACCTTATGTATGACCGCGCCTCTGAACGAGCGCGACGGCTTATTGAGACCATCCGGTTGTTGTAAGGGAACCAATTTTATCGCGCACTCTATCGATGTAACAAATTCGATTGTCATGCGATGCGGTAAAGAGGTTGGTCGAGCGCACAGCCCATCCTACAAGGACTCATGGAACTCGATAAAACACTCGACACGCTCGGCAATCTGTTAGAATCCATCATTGAGGCGAGGGTGGCTGAAGGCGTTGCGACTCCGAAGGACTTTGAACGTGTCCTGGGGGCTCTCAAGGTCATGCTTTGGTCACTGACAAGATCGCCGGACGAGATTGATACTGTCGACCGCCCGGTAGCCGAATTGTCCGTGTTGCTCGCCGATGCCCGCGTGGAAGCACCGCAATGTTACATACACAGCACGGACAGCCAGGAGATCGTCCAGAATCTCGCCAGTCGCGGTTATCTGGAGGCGCCAAGCGAGATGCAGGGGTGGAAAGATCCCATGCACCGTGACACGGCCAAGATCATTTTGGCACTCGCTGCTCCCGTCATCGGAGTGATGTGCAAGCATCGCTAAGACGATGGTGTCGCCGCGGTGGCTAGAACCTTGTGTTGGGCGCCCTGACAGCCGTGCCGCTCGCAAGCCTCGGCGGGAGCGACCGCAGCGCGACGGACCGAGCACCCCCTGCGCTTAATCAAGGTAAATTTCTTAAGAACAAAAGAAGGTGGCTCTTCGCCAGTGATGGGCCGGATCCAGGGCGTTTGTCCTGAGGCGATGTTCCTAAAGAGCAAGTAATCCCAGAGTACGTAATGTCTGCATCGCCTCAAAGCCTTGCTTAGCGCGATAAGCTGCGCCGCTCTCCTGTTGATCGGTTTCATGCCGGTGCGATAAATTTTGGTCGCATGATTAACACATCCTTTGCCCTCGCCGGATAACACAGAGCTAGAAGACAGGGTGCTAAATTCATGAGTGAAATCAGCGGTATCACAATTCAGGCGGCTTTGGATTCAAGTCACGCGCCGGCGGTGTGCCAAGCGCTCGTGGGCTGTGAATTCGTGCCGGATGGTAGCGAGAAGGCGTTCGAGATCACCGGGACGGACGCGAACCAGCGGGACAATTTGCTGGTAGATGCCAACGGTATCAAGCGCGCTGTGAGTGTCGCGCGAGGGAGTGTTGATGCCAGCGAGGACCTGCTGCAGGTTCTTGCATCGGCTGATCGCCCGGTTCCTGGAGACGCTGATCTGCTTGCAACCCGGGGCATCTCGGGGATCGGCACCCGCGCTGGTGCAGCGCTCCTCGCGAATGCTTTTCGTTCGATGCGCGTCCCTGACGCAAAAGATCGCAAGGAGATTATCAGGCGGGTGCGTGATCTACCGTCGGATGAGGGGCGGCGCGCGCTTTTCGTTCACTGGGTCGGACTGATGCCTGACGACGTACCGCTCGATCCGGTGCTGGCTATCGAATGCGCGAAATGCTTGCGCGATCTTGATGACCCGGCGGTCGCTGTCGACGTGATTGATCGGGCCCTGAGATGGAATATGGACGCGATCTACCGGACCATATTGCACACGCAGCGAGCCGCTTGCCTCATGGACATGCTGTATGCCCAAGTGGATGATAACAGCAATCTGGAACAGGAAATTCAGCGCAGCATCGAGCATATCGAACCTATGCGGACGTCCAATGATAACGCGCACAACGTCCTCGCGCGCTTCGAGAGGATGAAACGCCAGACGGGTGACTAGGCGTCGGAACCTCGTCGCCGGAGAGGTTTCTGAACAAACGCGAACTTGGTTCTGACTTCGCCCGACACCGGTGGCCTCTGTCCCCTATTGTCACTATTGTCACTATTGTCACTATTGTCCCGCGTTTCGCCATGAGGGCCCGGGCAATAGTAAAGGGTTATGCATCTTCAGCTAGGCAAACTGCTTCTGCATGGGAAAGTACCGATCGGGAGACGCGAAAGGTGATTGCGAAAAGCCAAATTCCGTGGATCCGCTCGCTGGAGGCGCTGAAGCTTTTATCGAGCGTTCCTGCTTCCCGGATCGAGGATCCCCAAGCGCGACTATTGATTGGTTTCCAGGCCGATCTGGTCCGCGTACAAGCTCGCACGGCCCACTTTCATTGTGCCTCAGGCGAAAAGATTCGTTACAACTGGCCAGTGCCTAAATGGGTATGGCGGCTCAGGACGGGGCGGCTGCTTCTTGGTGAAGACCGCTTCTTCGCGGTCATTGACGAGTTCGCTCCGCCTGTCGAAGCGCGCACGGAGCCCTTTGTGGAACTCTGGAAGGTCGAGCTCTTCGAGCTGAAGATTCACGAAGCCGAAATGGTGCGGCACCTGCAACTCGAGCCGATTGCGGCAAACGATGCCATCAGCCCCCGCGCTCCTGGGCGCATCGATAACAAAGTGGGCATCTCGGACCAGTGTGCCAACTGGCTCAAGGAGGCCTTCGCCCAAGATCCTGAAAGGCGAAAAAAGAAACGCGATTTCCGCGATGATGCACTCCTCCATTTCCAGGACAAGCTTAACCCATTCGGCTTCGATCAAGCTTGGCGTAAGGCCATTGCAGATGATCCGGTGCGCGCAAAACGGGGGCGCCGCCCCTTGCAATGATTGAAGAAAACGAAAACCCGAAGTTGCTATTTCCATAGCCGTTTCATTGTTGTTTTATTGCGATTTTCTGACCTCTACCTGGTCTTCTGCCGCGCCAATGGCGGCAGAAAGGACCAACGATGAAAACGAGTAGAGGCACATCTAGCGACCACGATGCGCACCGCCGTGACAATAGTGACAATGGTGACGAAAGAGGTTTCGCGGCCGAAGCCGATAACGCTAATCCCAACCAGGTTTTCGCTCAGAAGACCTGGTTGCGCAGCACCACCATCGCCGGAACGCCGGCGGAACGCTACCTTCGCAGTCGTGGTCTCGACCCCGATATCTGCGGCCTTAACCTGCGTTTCGCACGCCTGAAGGCTGAAGGGGCATTCCACCCCTGCATGGTGGCGCGCGTCCAAGGAGCAGATGGTTCGCTTCAGGCCGTCATGCGGACCTTCCTCGCCCCTACCGGGAACACAAAGGCTGAAATCGCGCATCCGCGTATGGCGCTTGGCCGCCTTGCCGGCGGCGCGGTGCGCCTGCGTGAGGCACAAGATCAGCTCATCCTGTGCGAGGGCATCGAAGATGGCCTCGCTCTCACGATGGCGCTCGGCGAACCGGTATGGGCAGTGCTAGGTGCAGCGAACTTTCGCCATGTCGTCCTGCCGGATTTCGTGCGCCACATCATCATCGCGAAGGATAATGATGCAGTGGGTGAGCGGGCCGCGCAGGCAGCCGCCACAACGTTCGCGTACCAGGGGTTCGACGTTTCGTTCATAGCGCCGCCGGCGCCATGCAAAGACTTCAATGAAGCACTCCAGTCGCCCGGCTCGCCCGTTCCCGAAGACCGCTCGCAAGGAGAGTTGGCATGACGGTGTCGACCATTCAGCAGGCCTACGACGACCGCGACCATTTCGAATGGCCGGAGCCGGATCTTGCCTACCTCCAGGCCGGCGACTCAAACACGCCCGTCATGCCGAGCGCCCTTTTCGGATCGCTCTTCCCGGTCGTTCAAGCTCTGGCTGATGACTGCTCGGCATCCGTCGACTACGTCGCCCACGCTCTTATCGCTTCAGCGGCAAGTCTGCTGTCAGGGCGTCTGCGGGTACGCCCCCTGTCGAAGTCGCGGTGGCTGCTGTCGCCAGTCGTGTGGATCGGGCTGGTTGGCGACCCGAGCTCGCGCAAGACCCCCGCGTTGGAAGCCGCGGTCAGAGCTCTCTATCGCCTCCAGGGCGATCTCGACCGAGCGACGGCCGAGGAGCGAAAGAAGCACGCAGACGCAAAGCTTTATAGCGAGAGCGCTGCGGAGAAGTACAAGCAGGATGTCAGGACTGCAGCGCGGGAAGGGAACGCGCCCCCAGTGCGTCCCCCCGAGGCCGAGGAACCGCCCACGCCGCGCGAACGTAGGCTCCACACCACCGATACGACGGTCGAGAAACTGTGCGATATCCTGTCCGACAACCCCGAAGGCATCCTGCTTAAACGAGGCGAACTGGCCGGGTGGTATCATGGCATCGATCGGTACCATAACGGCTCCAAGCAGTTCTGGATCGAGGGCTACGATGCCAATCCCTATACGGTCGATAGGCGCAATCGTGAAGAAACGCTCAAGATCGAGGCGGTGTGCATCTCGCTTCTGGGTACCATCCAGCCCGATCTGGTGAGCGAAATCCTGCGGGACCCCGAAGATGGTTTCGCTGCTCGCATGGTCTTCATCTGGCCGGAACGGCGTCCCTTCAAGGCACCGGACACGCTCGTCGAAGATGACCGTCTCTACGAGATCTACGCCTGGCTCGATACGGTCGAATTCGACAGCGGCCCGAAGGGAGAAAAGATCCCCCGCGAGATTCCGCTGTCACCGGCTGCTTCGGTGCGCTTCGAAGAATGGTACGCCAATCTCGACAAGCGGAGCCGCGGGGTCACGGGCCATTATGGCTACTTCCTCGGCAAGGCTGCCGGGACCGTAGCACGCGTCGCCCTGGTCAGCGAGTACCTCAAGGCTGCGGCCTCCCAAAGCGCCTGGAAGCCGCCCGAGGTCAGTCTCGATACGATCGAGGCGGCAATCGAATGGATGGAAGATTATGCATTGCCCATGGCGCTCAAGGTATACGGCTGCGATAGCCAGGAGCCGGCCGAGCGCGATGCACGCCTGCTGCTCGCCTTTCTCCAGAGGCACGCGACGCTCTTCTTCAACAAGCGCGAGCTGATGCGCGAGCACAAGAGCGAGCTGTCCACGATGCGCAAGGGACGCGAGTTCGATGCTGCCATTTCCAGGCTCGAGGAGGCTGGGTGGGTGCACAAGATGGAGTCGAACGGATCCGGCCGACCGCGCGGCGATTACCACGTTCACCCTAGGCTCCACCGGCACGCCGATTGACTGGTCAGGGCCGACTTCGGGGCCGAAGCCGGCCCACAGGGGGCGCAGGTTTCAGCCTAGAAACACCATGAAAGCAACGGTGCATCCTACCAGGCCGCTTGCAAAACAGCCCGCGATTAACAGAGCTGCATATCGCGACGAGAAGGCTGCTGCAGTTTCCTGGTCAGGAGCCGGAATATACCCCAGAAACGGGTGATAGCCGACCTTGGCGCGCGCAAGATCGCGCGCTTCGTTCAGCGCCTCGCGTGCTGCATTCACATCACCTCGCAGCTCGCTCAGATCGCGCTGCAGTCGTTCGTAGGTCTCGCTTATCAACGCGGTCTTCTGGCGATTTTCCTCCATTGCCTTTGCGAAGTTGCGCAGCACTCTAAAAGGGCTCGCCTTGTGCTCAATGAGGACAAAAAAGAGCATCCGGACCGTGATGGCCGCGAGCAGGGTTACAGCATCATCCCGGTCGAACTTTTCGCTGACGCCGAGCATTACTTCTTGCTCGAGCATCGTGATGTCCTTGTTGAACAGGCTCCTCCAGAGCTCTTCCAGGTAGGTCATCTACCGGGCCAGGATCGCTTTGAGGAAGGTTTCGAGATTGTGCCTTGTCTCCTGCAACGTCCAGCTGCCGGTGCATTTCTTGAGCGCATCGTGCAGGTCGGCGCTATCGGTCCACAATGCCCCGGTGATCGAACGATCGAGCCACGGGACATAAAGGCCCTCCTGCTTGTCTGCCGCCAACCCGCGAGCGGCGGGCTGGCAGATGAAGGTTTGCGCAATCTTCCTTGCGATCGCGTTCCTTTCGTAACGGGGCTGCAGTTCGTGCCGTGCGCAGATATAGAAGATGGTGGGCGCGAATCCCGCGTCCAAATCGCTCATCTTCGCCGCGAGACTGAGCGTCTCGGTGTAAAGCGCAGGCTCGAACTCGAGGATGGCCGCACGTTCGGGATGTGCCAGCCGAAAATCCATGGCATGCTCGATCCTGCCTTCATCGTGCGACGAGAAATGGGCATAACGGCCTTCAACACGGTTACTCAGGGCAGGGCAGCGATTGCCGCCGATCTCGATGATCAGCGCCTCCTGGCGCATCAGGAATTCGAGGATAAGGGCAAGCGTACTGGTGCCTGTTCCGCCGTAGCGCTTGGCAAGAATGATCGTGCTTGCAAGCGTGCGGCCGGACCCTTCGTCGATAGCCAAGACCGGGGCGTTCGCTTCCCATTTCTCGTCGAGCTTCTTGCGCAGCACTCGCGCCGCAGGATCGCTCTTCACAATCTCGCTAGTCATCTTCCCAGACCTCTTCTTCGTTGCCGAAGAGAGGCACGGCCCCCTTCGGGTTACCTTGTGCGCAATCCTGTCTGTCGGCACTTTCGGTAGCCTCATCCGCGGTGCCCGGTGCATCTTGGGACGCGGCGCAAGGCGGCTCTTGCGCTACCGCTGTCCCGGGCGGCGCTCCTTCGATCTCGTCGCTGGCGCCGAGATCGCTCCGGTCGGCGTCCCCGCCTTTCTCTACGTAATCCGAAGCGGGCGTGACCTCTGCACGGTCACCACCTGTCAGCCCATCACGGCCCTCTTGGGGGTCGGATGCGTCTTCTGCTTCTGCGATCAGAGCGTAGAAATCGACCTCTTCACCTTCGTCCTCATTCTCATCCTCATCCTCATCGGAGCCTGGCTCATCGGGCGAAGGCGAGACGTGCGGGTGTCGGACGACATCTTCGCTGGACGTCGTGTCGCAGGGTTGCGAGCTGGTCAGCAGCCGAGCCGAAGACGCGGCGGCCTCCACCGCCGCGATGCAATCCGGGCCGATCGTATCGTCATGGTCGCCGGCAACATTGACGGTCAGATAGGCCTGCGATTCGATCTCGTCATACCCCTCGTCGCCTTGCACCACGGGGTAACCGAACTGATCGATCTTGAAGGCTTTTCCCTCCAGTACCGCGCCGCGAAGGAGGCGCAGGCGAGTTAATTCGACATCTTTCGAAGAACGATTCTCAGCCACGCTTTCGAAATGCCGGAACGTGTAGCTGGAGCGCATTGCAGCGTGGAGAAGCGCGTAGAAACCATCTTCGCTGTTCAACCTGTTGCCGAAAATTTCGGCAATATTGCTCAGCTTCTGGGTAACGGTCTCCACCCACTCGCTGGCCGGTTTGACATGCGCGTTTGCATTGTCGACCACGCGCCGCATCACATCGATTTCCACCCATGTTGGCAGCTCAGGGTGAGACGCGACCGATTGTACGCGCAGAAAGTTCAGCAGCACTTGCAGCTTGAGAAGATCGCCTTCCGTTTCCAACCCCAGAAACCGTCCGACTTGCTCTGCATCCTTGTCCCGGACGAGGTTGTGCGCATCGGCATAGGCCTGCGCCAACCCGTCGGAAAGCGAGCCTAACGAACGCATCAGACGGGCCGCTCCCAGCGCCACGCCGGTGCTGACCGCAAGGCCTTCCGGCAGGAATTCGCGTGCTGCCCGCAGCGCCTCGGTCGCCTCTTCATTGCCTCGCAGCTGGGCGACATCCAATAGTCTTGCCTCGTCCTCGGTCAGCCCCGTGCGGTAGGCGTCGAACACTCCGGCCCTGTGGATCGCGACCCAGGGGTTTGCGGGGTCTTCGTACTGCGGATCATCGTACGCGGATTGGATGAGCTGGGCGATCACGTCGGCTTCGCTGGCCCTGCCGCGGGAAATTGCGCTGGGGGTCACGCCCCTTTCGATCATGGCATGGACGAAGGGTGCGGCAATGCGCGCGATGCTGTCCTGGGCATGCTCCTCGCGGCTCCTGGGCACCAGCTTGATGCCATCGTCCCTGTCATCGAGCAACTCGTACTCGATCTTCCATTGATGGTAGACGACCTTGTGGGCAAGCGCCGTTGCGGTGGATTTTTCGTACCTTGCCTTAGCCTTGCGAAGCTGCTTGCCGACTTCCTTTTTTGCGCGCTTGTAGGGCCGCATGTCGAGCAATCCACTGCGCAGATACTGCCTTGCATCGTGCGCCGCGCGCGTCAGATTCTCATGCCCGTCGCGCTCCTCCAACCGATCCAGCGCCTCGTTGAAAGCGTCGAGTTTCTGTTTGGCTTGCGGGAAGTCCTGGGCACACTGTTTCAGCGCGTCGGCGAGCAGTTCGTCTAGTGGTGAGGTCTCCATCTACCAGCTTGTAGGATGAGATTCTCGCTAGCCCAAACGGGTCGGAAAGTTTTTTCGATCGCGTTTGCAATGGTCTTTTCCCGGCTTTCCTAACGCCACTCCGGTTCGTAGCTTCTGAATTATCTGTTCGGATCGGGGGCCCATCCCCGATCCGTACGAAAAAGTTGTTTTTTGTCTGAACCCTAAGAGACCAATTTCACCCGAAACTGTCGGAAACGCGCAATTCCGCCATTCCGAACGAACGACCGAACTTCCGGCGTTCTCGTTTTATTATGCGCAATACCGCAAAAAGGTATGCACCTAATGGCGCGAACCTTTTTGCTACGCCTGTTCGGACCCACAGGGTCCTGCCAGGGATAGCTCGACCCTGTCTCGCACGTCGGTCTGGCAAACCTCCTTGGGTGCGACCGCCAGCGGTCTGGGGCGGCGTCACAACGCCTTGGAAGGAAGCGCGGACCCTGCGCTGACAGCTGCGGGCCGCCAAAGAAGACGTCATCTTGGCCTGCCGGTTGAAGCCGGCAGGGCGAAAGGAAAAGGGATGCGGAAAGCGCGTCCCGCGCCTCGCCGGTTTCGACGAAACCGGAGAATAGGAATGATCAACACCGACCACCTGTCACCAGACGCCGAAGCGCTGGCGGCTGAGCTTCGACGCTGCGACGATTATCGCGTGCTGCGGCGCGTCCCAAAACCCTATCCATCGATGCCCCACATGGGACCTGTGCCCGATGGTCGTTGCGTCGCCATTGTCGACGTCGAGACCACCGGCCTCTCAGCCGAAAACGACGTTATCATCGAGCTCGCCATCATGCTCTGCTTCGTCGACGATGGTGGCGAGCTCATAGGCCACCTCGGACCGTTCAGCTGGCTGCAGGATCCGGGCCGTGAACTTGATCCCAAAATCAGCCTGATCACGGGGCTCGGCGCGCAGCATCTAAAGGGCCAGAAGATCAACGATACCTTTGCCCACGGCCTGCTCGATCGCGCTGACCTGATCGTCGCTCACAATTCGCGCTTCGACTCCAAA
>CEVF01154668.1_pt1 | contig 23003 bp, 20 predicted proteins | sample 356441 | NCBI WGS metagenome assembly CEVF01 (sample SAMEA2622765, study PRJEB7988) | marine metagenome | biome: marine biome (ENVO:00000447); feature: surface water layer (ENVO:00002042); material: "saline water (ENVO:00002010), including plankton (ENVO:xxxxxxxx)" | depth 5 m | reverse complement strand
CGATGCCTGTATTTGGAAGGGCTCTGAAAAAACTCCAATGACCTCTGTGGCCTGCCAAAATATCGCTGCCCGCATATTTGCCAAAAACGGTGTCCCAGAAGGTATTTCTTGTTTGATCACCGGAGACTATACCGTAGGTGAGTTTATGACCAAAGATGAACGTGTTCCATTGATTTCGGCCACTGGCTCTACCCGTATGGGAAAAATAGTTGCCAAAACAGTTGCCGAACGCCTTGGAAAAACATTACTGGAACTTGGTGGCAACAATGCCATTATCGTTACCCCTGATGCCAACATCAAAAACACTGTTATCGGTGCTGTATTCGGAGCAGTGGGCACTTGCGGACAACGTTGTACCTCAACACGTCGGCTAATTGTCCATGAAGATATATATGACAAAGTGAAAAACGCCATGGTCGACGCATACAAACAGATACGGATCGGCAACCCTTTGGATGAAAATAACCATGTAGGCCCACTGATAGATAAAGATGCTGTGAAGAATTATCTGAATGCCTTGGAAAAAGTTAAGGCCGAAGGCGGAAAAATCCTGGTAGAAGGTGGTGTTCTTGAAGGTGAGGGCTACGAGAGTGGTTGCTACGTAAAACCCGCTATTGCCGAAGCCGAGAACCACTTCGAAATAGTCCAGCATGAAACTTTTGGGCCTATTCTTTACATTTTAAAGTATAGCGGCGATCTTGAAAATGCCATAGCAATGCAAAACGGGGTTAGACAAGGTCTATCCTCCGCAATTATGACCAACAACTTGCGTGAAGCAGAACGTTTTCTTTCTGTCGAAGGATCGGATTGCGGCATTGCCAATGTAAATATTGGCACATCGGGAGCTGAAATAGGTGGGGCATTTGGTGGTGAAAAAGAAACCGGTGGTGGTAGAGAAAGTGGTTCCGATGCTTGGAAAATTTACATGAGAAGACAAACCAATACAATCAACTACACAACTGAATTGCCCTTGGCACAGGGCATTAAGTTTGATTTATAAAACATAAAGCCGCCCATTCAGTACTCAACTGAATAGGGCGGTCTTTAAAACCAACTTAACTAACTCAAACTTAACTTTAAAACCCTATTCCAATGCCGGAACTTTGTCGGGAGAAATAGGGTTCTTTACCTAATATTTGGCCCAAATTTCATCATATTCATCCAAGTATCAAGCAAGTATCTTACAAGTGGCCATAAAAAGTGTATGGTTGGTTGTATTTATTTTATTTTCTGTTTGACCCACTTGCCCATCAGAGTCTTTCTTTTTCTAAATACCTCAATTTCTGACACTTTAATTTAGAATTTTAAGATTTTTTTAATATTTTGAACATGCAATTTTATTGATAAAATTTTTAAAAAATGGATTGGGAAAGTTCAACTCTGTGGTATTGGATTCTTTTGGCCGGCGTGGGAATTATTTCCGCAATTCTTGGCTATTTTTTTGGTAAATCCGATACCCCATCGGCATCGCAAAATTCGGTACAGCTCAATTTACTGGAAATTGAAAATGCCAAATTGAAATCGGATCTCGAAAGTTGCTTAAAAAGACTGGATACTTCTAAAGCAAAACCACTCAATTTGGAAAAGGAAATAAGTCCTCCCAAAAAGGAATCCTTTCTATTTGATGCCCAAGAAGCCAAAGCTGCACTTGGAAAAACCGTCAAAGAAAATGACCTGAAGCTTATTGAAGGCATTGGTCCAAAAATTGAAGGGCTATTTCACAATTTTGGCATTAAAACATGGAAGGACCTGGCGGAAACCTCCGTCGACAAGTGCCAAGAAGTACTCGACTCTGGCGGGAAACGGTATCGTATCCATGATCCGGCCTCATGGCCTATGCAAGCAAAAATGGCCTACGAAGGACATTGGCAACAGTTGTTCGAGTGGCAAGAGAAACATCGTGCCGGAAAGTATTGAAAAATACACTGGACTGACTTGTCTTTCTAGAGCCTTCCGTTAGCTTCGACCCATTTAAAAGTGTGCTGCTCTTGGGAAAACTGCATACGTTCGGAGATACGCTGTAACCTTTCCGGAAGTTTCATTAGGTACACCCTAGCTTTTTCAGCCTGTTCGGAAAGCCCCCTTAGATTACCAATATCCCAGTAATCATTTAACTTTTTCAAAATATCAATATAGTCCTGTGCGGTATATACACCCAAACGCTGTGCGCAATTCGAAAACTGCTCAAAAGCTTCACCAATGCTTCCGCCGGACTCCCTTAAAAAATGAGCCGGCATCACAATCTTCTTCTTCATCATATCGGCAAAGGCCAATACCATGCCATCCGGGTCCTGTCCCAGTATAGTCTTCACAAATTCCCTATATGCCAAATGGTGCCTCATTTCATCACCAGCAATTATATTACACATTTTCGCAAGAAGTGTATTCCCTTTCTTTTTGGCCATTTTACCGACCCTTTTGTGTGAAATATTGGTCGCAAGCTCTTGGAAAGAGGTATAGACAAAGTTTTTATAGGGATCTCTGTCGGTTCCAATATCAAACCCATCAGAGATCAAATGCTGTGTGGTGATTTCAATCTCCCGCATATTTACACGCCCGGACAAATACAAATATTTGTTCAAGACATCTCCGTGCCTATTCTCTTCGGCTGTCCAAGCACGCACCCATTTGCTCCATCCATTGTCCTTACCGCTGTGCTGATCAATTCCTTCAACATCCATCAACCAAGACTCATAGGTAGGAAGTGCTTCTTCGGTAATGGTATCCGCGACAAGGGTAACCCAAAAATCATAGCCCAATTCCTTAGCCTCACCTCGGATTTGTTCCACTTCATCAAAAAATTTATCGCTTTGGGAATCTGGCAAGAAATCCGTGGGCTGCCAAATTTTTTCTGCAGGAATAAGAAATTCGTCAATATACCCCTCTACTTTGGGTTCAATTGCCTGCATTACTTCCAATCTTACATTTTTAATAGACATAACATGAAGTTTTTCACAAAGATCACCATAAAATATTGGAAATGCTCTAATTTCTTCCTCTTTCCCCGGGATAAAACGAATGTACGGGGTCACTTTGCCAATATTCTTTAGTTTCTACGTCCATCATGGTCAACCCTCCCATGAATGCTGCGCCAGTATCCACATTCCAAACATTGGCCCTGTTCTGTGGCGGTACAAATTCTTTTTTGGAAAGCGGGGTATGCCCTATGAACACTTCTTTGTAATGCGTCAAACGTTGTGGAAATCGAGGGTCGGAAGGTTTTAAATCCGGGTTCAGTGCATTGGCGAGTTCCCACAATGTTCTGTCCCAATAAAAGGATTTTTCAAAATACTCGTGTTCGATTCCCTTTAGATTGGTATATCCCGCATGTAAAAACAATCTGTTGTCCTCGGTCAAATAATAGTTTTTCAATCCTTCATAAAACTTAAGGTGCAATTGCCACTTGTCCCTATCCGCTTTCAAGTAAGACTCCCTTGTTGCCGCTCCGCCATGTGCCAACCATTGTGGGTTTTCTTCTTGTTTCACGAGCCATGCTCTACAAAGTTCATCGTGGTTTCCTCGAATAAAAGTACAATGGAATTCATTTTTTAGCTGGATCAAAAAATCAACGGTTTCAACAGCTGTGCTCCAGGCATCGACATAATCTCCCAAAAATATGATATGATCTTTGGAAGTAACCTTGGCCCTCTCCATCAATTGTTCCAAAGCTCTTACTCCCGAATGGATGTCGCCCACAACCAGTGTTCTCATAGAAAAGTTTTTAGCAATATTACACAAATGGTCGACTGATGAAAAATCATAGTGCCTTTATCACGTATTTATCCAACAATTCAAATAAATTTAACCGTTTTTTGGACGTGGTATAATTTTCTGTGTACCTTAGAATATTTTCGAAATCTATGAAAAAAGTTTACTGCATTGGTGAGGTGTTGATTGATTTTGTTGCCGAACGGCAAGGAAGTGACCTGTCCAAAGCTATCGAGTTTACAAAAAAAGCAGGGGGGGCACCTGCCAATGTCGCCTGTGCCATATCCAAATTAGGAGGAAATGGAATCTTTGTTGGATGTGTTGGGAAAGACCCTTTTGGAAAATTTCTGTTGGAAACATTGAAAAATGAAGGCGTAGATATTTCACTGACCCAAGTATCGGATACTTTTACCACCTTGGCCTTCGTTTCCATCGCAGATGATGGCGAGCGCGATTTTGTCTTCAGCCGGGGTGCCGACAAAGAACTCAAATATAACCCCGACCTAAGAAAAAATCTTTCTGGAAATATACTCCATCTTGGTGCGGCAACCGCTCTTTTGGGCGGGCCTTTGGAAAAAACATACACCAAATACCTTTTTGATGGCCTTACCAAGGAAATGTTCATCAGTTTTGACCCAAATTTCAGAAGTGACCTATGGAAAGATAATGAGGAAACCTTCATCAAAAAATGTATGCCCTTTGTAGAAAAGTCACATTTATGCAAATTCAGCCATGAGGAGGCCCAATTATTATCGGGCAAGGAAAACATAGAAGAAGCATGTGAAGTACTGCATAAGGCCGGAACAAAAATCATTACCGTTACCTTGGGCAAAGATGGTACACTTTTAAGTATGAACGGCACCAAAAAGATAATTCCAAGTGTGCCCGTAAATCCCGTTGACACCACTGGTGCCGGGGATGCTTTTATAGGTTGTTTGTTGTACCAGATTTCTGATTTGGGGAATTTTGAACCTGTTTTGGAAGATTTTCACTTACTTGAAAAAATGGTCGCCATAGCCAACAAAGCCGGGGCTATTACAACCACTAACTACGGAGCCATTGTGGCCTTGCCCACAAAAGAACAGCTGCAAAAGTAAATGAACCAAGCCAGTTTACATAGACTACTCTCCCAAAAGAAGGGTAAAAACAATAAAGAACTTTTTGAACTAAGGTTGGCCACAAACCTGACCTTGATACAAAAACTGTTTTTCTCTCTCTATCCAGAAGAGCAACACCAAAAGTATTTTCAAAAATTATTGAATCTACTTCCCAAATTGTTTGAGGACAGACCTGAAGAATTAAAACAACAAGATCTTGACCGTTTAAAATCCGGCAATTGGTACCAGTCGGAAAAGATTGTTGGCATGCAATTGTATGTGGAGCACTTCAACAAAAATCTGAACGGTTTACAAGAAAAAATACCCTACTTTAAAAAATTGGGGATAAACTTTTTGCACCTGATGCCCATCACCACAAGGCCAAAGGGAGAAAATGATGGAGGGTATGCGGTAAACAACTATCTTAAGGTAGACAAGAAATATGGCTCCAAAGAGGATTTATTGTCCCTGACCTCAGCTTTTAGAAAAAATGGCATTTACTTAATGCTGGATTTTGTGGTAAACCATACGTCCAACGAATTTTCTTGGGCCAAAAAAGCCATGAAAGGTGACAAAAAGTATCAAGGGTACTATTATACTTTTGAAGATTTCACGATTCCCGAAGCATTTGAAAAAACCCTGCCAGAAGTTTTTCCGGAAACTTCCCCGGGCAACTTCACCTATGTTCCAGAAATGAAAAGATGGGTAATGACGGTTTTCAACAGCTACCAATGGGACCTGAACTACACCAATCCCGAAGTATTTTTGGAGATGTTCACCAATTTGGTCAAGCTAACGGATATGGGGGTAGATGTGGTTCGCTTTGATGCACTGGCTTTCCTTTGGAAAAAAATAGGGACCGTATCGCAAAACCTGCCGGAAGCCCATAACCTGATCTCTTTGTTTCGAATGTGCCTACAGGTTGTTGCCCCAGGCACCATACTCTTGGCCGAGGCCATTGTGGCCCCAACCGACATTGTAAAATATTTTGGGGAAGAAGAAAAACGGGGCAACGAGTGCGAAGTAGCCTATAACGCTTCGTTAATGGCACTTTTATGGAATTCAATCGCTACCAAAAAAACCCAACTGCTCTATAAAAGTTTGATGCATGTTCCTCCAAAACCAAAAGATTGCACCTGGATCAATTACATCCGTTGCCATGATGATATTGGATTGGGGTACGAAAACCACCTGATTCAGGAATTGGGATGGAACCCCGAAATGCACCGTAAATTTTTGTTGGATTATTATTGCCAAAGATTGGATTGGTCACCAGCAATGGGCATGCTTTTTATGTACAATCCAAAAACGGGGGACGGACGCATTACAGGTAGTGCCGCTTCCTTGTTAGGACTTGAAAAGGCAATTATCACAAAAAATAAAGCGCTGATGAAACAGTCGATGGCAAAAATAATCATGCTACATGGTATCACACTTGCCTTTGGTGGAATCCCATTGATCTATGCCGGGGATGAAATAGGAACCTTAAATGATTATTCCTTCAAAAATGACACGTCCAAAAAAGATGATAACCGTTGGGTAAACCGTCCTATGCAAGATTGGGACACCATTTCAAAATTGGATGATGAAACCCTTCCACAGTCCAAGATATTCCACGCCTTGCAAAAACTCATCAAAACAAGAAAAAAGCACGCAGTTTTTGCGGACACCAATAATCTTGAGCTCTACCACACGGGAAACGACCATATTTTATCATTTGAAAGAACCCGGGGCGGTGATGGATTGCTGGTCATCTGTAATTTTGATGAAAACCCTCAGGTCATAGATAGTAACTGGATCAAAAAATTGGGTTATTTCAGCAAAGGGGAGCCCTTGGATCTGGTATCTGGAAAAAAAATTGGTTTGAACAGCGGTCTGTTGGAATTAATGCCCTATCAGATGGTCTGGCTTCTTAGGAAGACCTAAGCGTATCTTACTTTTCGAAGAATTCGTTGTGACTCCTTCAAGGATTGGTACACATTTTCATCATAGGCCTTTAAAAGAGACCTACAATTGTCCATTTTATCTTTGGCCTCTTCGAAGCCATTTAAATAACAAATAAGATACGTCGCTGGTAGATGGGTCATATCCGTATGTTCGGACTCTGTCAAGGGAATATTGTTTTCCAACTTTTTAAGCAGTGCATTGTTGGTATTGTACACATGGTAAAGTGTTTTTTTGTCAAATTGTGGCGGCTCAAATATTAATTTACTGTTGATGGTATACTTGCCATTGTCCGAAAAGGTAATCACCATTTCTTCCAATGGATAATATTTTTGCTGAGAACCCAATCCCAATTGTACATATTCCAAGGTCTTGAAAGAATCATCATCATAATCGATGGTTATCTCATCCAAGGCGGAATAGAAAAGTTTCACCTGTTCGTTGATAAGTTCAATATCCACTCTGGAATAATAGACCTTGCCTTTTATTTTTTTCTTTTTTCCCGCCCAACAGACCACAAATTGTTCTTTAAACACTTTATAGTCACTAGTAAGGTCCGGATGCTTTGTGTTTAAGAAATTTATTACCGCATCCAAAGTCAATTCAATGTTGTTTCTTGCGTGCTGCTCAATGGTGGCGACCTTCTCGGAGTTGATATCCTTTAACTCAATATCAAAAGCCTTGGGAAGGCTTATACTTCCCTCTCTAAAAAAAACTGCCCCACCATAATATTTCCATATATTTTTTCTTAGTGCGCAGACTTTTCCATTGGACCTGATGGTCACCAAACCCACCACTTTTCCTTCGGGCAGATGGGGAAACGGAATATTCTCGTAAGAAATCAATGGAGGGTTGTCCAAATAGGCGTTGACAAGGTTCTGGATCTTGCTGTCATCAAAAAAGTCCACCCCGACAATTGTATTGTCCTCATCTTCCACCCCGATCACAATAAAGGAATTGTTCTTCGGGTTGCTATTGGCCAGGGCACATACATGTTTTAAAAACTTGGCCTTACCTTCTTTTTCACCAATGGATATAAAACGCTTTTTGTCGTAAAAACTATTCTCATCGTTGTGGGCCAAGAGGTTTTTTACGAGTAGGCGTTTATTGATCATAGTGTAAAGTTTCGAGATGCAAGTTTCGAGTCAAAAATTCTGTTTTCAATCATATTTTGCTCCTTTTCGATCTGACTTTTTGAGGTATGCCATAAATGCTCCTATTTTTTTACCTTCTGTAACCGTTTTGGAATAGATGTCGTCAAACCGGTCTTTTGTAATATGATTCCTATCCAGACACCTGTATAATTGAGACCTTAATTCTCCACAAGAGGCTTTTGCAATACTCAAAAATTGGATAAGTTCCCGATTTCCATTTCGTTCAAATCCCTCTGCAATATTATCCATTATTGATCCTGAAGAAGAATTCATTTGGTTTCTGAGACTGTAATCCTTATTTAAAGTTGTATTCTCAATAATGTTCCATACATCCATACAAATCTCTCTTCTAATTTTCCAAATATCCAAACCTTCAAAATCACTCATTTTATCTCATTTAAACCTTCAACCCGCAACCCATATCTCAACCGTTTTTGTTGACTATTGTACTACTGGCCTGTGCAGTGGGCATCACCACAAGGTCGGCAATGTTCACATGATAAGGTCGAGTGACCACAAACAAGATAATATCGGCAATGTCCTCCGGCTTCAGGGGCTGATAACCCTTGTACACTTTTGAAGCTTTTTCCTTATCTCCCTTAAACCGGACATCGCTGAATTCCGTTTCCACCAATCCCGGGTTTACCGCCCCAACCCGAATGCCATAGGCATTTAAATCTATCCGCATACCTTTGTTAATGGCATCCACGGCATGTTTACTTGCACAGTACACGTTTCCATTGGGGTAAACTTCTTTTCCTGCCGTAGAACCTATGTTGATGATATGTCCGGATTTTCGCTCCACCATTTGTGGGATAATCGCTTTGGACATATACAGCAAACCTTTTACATTGATATCCAACATGGCCTCCCAATCATCTGGGTTCCCCTTGTCAATTGGATCCAAACCATGCGCATTCCCGGCATTATTGACCAAAATGTCTATCTCTGAAAATTCCTTGGGCAAACTTCTTATTGCTGCAAAAACATCCTCTCGGTTTCTCACATCAAATTTTAGGGTGAAAATAGCAGTATCCCTTCCCAATTTGTTTTTGAGTTCCTCCAAACGTTCCTGCCTACGCCCACAAAGGATTAAATCGAACCCTTGCTTTGCAAAAAGCTCCGCTGTTGCCCTTCCTATACCACTGGTTGCCCCTGTTATCAATGCTGTTTTTCTCATGTGATTTTTTTAATTACGGAACATCGTGCCCTTGACTTGCCACCAATAGGGCAAACCAATCTTGAAGTTCCAATTCTATTTCACTGGCCTTTACCGCCAATTCCATTCGTTTTTTGTTTGTTGTCCCAATGACCGGGTGCACCTTTGCGGGATGTTTTAGGATCCAGGCCAAAAGCAACTGGCTCCCGTCAACATCGTACTTCTCCATCAACGGTTCCATAACCTCTTTTATCCGCTCCGTCTGCCCACTTTTTTCCTTGAAATATACGCCCAAAGGGCTCCATGCCATGGCCATTCTTTTGTTGGAAATGCAATCATCAAACGTACCATCATACATCGGATCCAGATGTGTGAGCGAAAACTCAACCTGATTTCCAGATACGGGTATGGATGTTTCCAACATAGCTACTTGGGATGGTGTAAAATTGGACACCCCGAACTTTTTTATCTTTCCGCATTGCAACAACTGCTGGGCTGCTTCGGCCATCTCCTCAGGTTCCATCAACGGACTTGGTCTGTGCATCAAAAAAAAGTCCAAGTAATCCGTTTTCAGTTTTCTTAAAGATTGTTCCGCGGACCAGATAATGTAATCTTTGTCATATTGGTAGTGATTGATTCGATTATCCCTGCCCGTGGTCAACTGAATTCCACATTTGGTAATGAGCTGAATGTCTTCCCGTTTGATTCCACTTTCGACAAAGGCTTGACCAAAATCGGCCTCAGTGGAATAGCTTCCATAGATATCGGCATGGTCAAAGGTCGTAATCCCACAAGCAATACCATGCTGCATAACCTCGATCATTTCTTTTTTGGAAAGTTTTTTGCCCCAACTTCCCCATGTCATCGCTCCCGATATAATACGGGAAAAATCCGTTGTCTGTTTCATATGTGCTCAAAATATAAAATTAAACCCTTAAATCCTTCATAAAACTAGGGGTTTAGCGTTTTTTTTAACCATTAATTAACAGGTGGGTTTTAAATAAATTTTCATTTTGCACACCTTAGTAAAAACCCCGACATTAACACCAAACAATAAAAGTATATAATGGAAGAAAACACTACTATTGATATTAGTGCTGTGAATGAAAAAATCGCCCAAGAAAGCGCTTTCATTGACCTTTTAACGGTTGAAATGAACAAGGCTATCGTGGGACAGACCCATATGGTGGAGCGTTTGCTCATCGGTCTCTTGGGAAAGGGCCACATACTTCTCGAAGGTGTTCCCGGTCTGGCAAAAACATTGGCCATCAACACTTTGGCCAAAGCGGTAAAAGGAAGTTTTAGTAGAATACAGTTTACCCCCGATCTTTTGCCTGCCGATGTCATTGGTACCCTTATTTACAATATGAAAGAGAATGATTTCTCTATTAAAAAGGGACCTATTTTTGCCAACTTCGTACTGGCGGATGAGATTAACAGGGCTCCGGCAAAAGTGCAATCCGCACTTTTGGAGGCCATGCAGGAAAAACAAGTGACCATTGGTGACGAAACATTTGTCTTGGACGCCCCATTTTTGGTAATGGCCACACAAAACCCTGTAGAACAAGAAGGTACCTATCCATTGCCCGAAGCACAAGTGGACAGGTTTATGTTGAAAACCGTGATCGACTATCCCAAACTCAACGAAGAGCAACTCATCATCCGACAAAACCTCAAAGGAAAAACAGAGCCCATCAAGCAAGTAGTATCCTTGGAACAAATTCTAAGGGCACAGGCAACGGTTCGTGAGGTGTATATGGATGAAAAAATTGAAAAATATATCCTAGACCTCATATTCGCTACGCGATACCCCGAAAAATACAACTTGGAAAGTTTGAAGCCACTTATCAGTTTTGGTGCATCTCCAAGGGGAAGCATCAACTTGGCCAATGCCTCCAAATGCTACGCGTTCATCAAAAGAAGAGGCTATGTGGTTCCTGAAGATGTTAGGGCCGTAGTACATGATGTGCTCCGTCACCGGATCGGAATCACCTACGAGGCCGAGGCAGAAAATATTACTTCCGAAGAAATCATCAACAAGATTGTAAACGAAGTAGAGGTGCCTTAGCGGTTCAATGTTTATTCGGAATGAGTAGCAATACTTTTTAGCCAACCCGAAAACCTATTTTTTGAACCAAATGGATACAAAGGAACTACTAAAAAAAGTACGTAAAATTGAAATAAAGACGCGGCGTCTTTCCGACCATATATTTGGTGGGGAATACCATTCTACGTTCAAAGGTAGAGGGATGACGTTCAGCGAAGTACGCCAGTATCAATTTGGTGATGATGTACGAAGTATTGATTGGAACGTTACGGCACGCTACAACGAACCCTACGTAAAAGTTTTTGAGGAAGAACGTGAACTCACCATGATGTTGATGGTAGATGTGAGCGGGTCGGAACTTTTCGGCACCTCCAATCAATTTAAAAAGGAAATAATCACAGAAATTTCCGCTACCCTTGCCTTTTCTGCCATGCAGAACAATGATAAAGTGGGCGTTATCCTCTTTTCCGACGAAGTAGAACTTTTCATTCCTCCCAAAAAAGGAAAAAGCCATGTACTTCGGATAATCAGGGAATTATTGGAGTTCCAACCAAAAAGCAGCAAAACCGATCTTGCAGAGGCATTGAAGTTCCTTACCAACGTGATGAAGAAAAAGGCCATTGTTTTTGTGCTTTCGGATTTTATTGCTGATGACTACGACAACACCCTTCGTATTGTGGGCAACAAACACGATGTCACAGGAATCCGAGTTTATGACCAACGTGAGGAAACCATCCCAAATTTGGGAATGGTGCAAATGCAAGATGCCGAAACAGGAGAAATTCAATTGGTGAACACGCAGTCCAAACAGGTAAGGTCAGCCTACGGCCAACATTACAAAGACAAGGTCGGCTACTTCATCAATTCTTTTAACAAATCAGGATGTGGGGTTATCAATTGTCGGACCGATGAAAGCTATGTAAAAAAATTATTGGGGTATTTTAAACGAAGAGGATAATGCTAATTGAAGGTCTACATAAAATAAAGAGTGTTCAAAGGTCTCAAGTCATATTGGGCACCTTGCTCTTGCTGTTTCTTTTGCCAACTTTTGGTTTTTCACAGACAGGGCCCAAGGTCCATGCCAAAGTGGACACTCTTGCCATAAAAATCGGGGAACAGATCCATTACAAAATTACCGTTGAGACCGATTCGACCGATGTGGTTTTCTTTCCGGAAGGACAAACCTTCTCCCCGTTGGAAACCGTAGAAGCGATAATGGCCGACACCCTTAAAAACGACAACAAGTTCATTCTTCAAAAAATATATTCGCTGACACAGTTTGATAGCGGCTCCTACACCATACCGCCCCAACGAATCGCCATCAACGAAAAGCCTTTCTTCACGGATTCTTTCCAAGTAAAGGTTGCCGATGTTGTTGTGGACACCACCAAACAAAAAATGTACGACATCAAACCTTTGATCGAGGTAGAAAAAAGTACTGCGGACACCTGGCTCATAGCACTTTGGGTTCTTTTGGGCCTAATTGTTGTCGGCGGGCTTGTGTATTGGTTCTTTCTAAGAAAGAAACCTTTGACCGAAGAAGAAAAAGTAGCTATGCTCCCTCCATATGATCGAGCGATTTTGGAACTCAAAAAATTGGAGAACTCCAGATACCTTATCCAAGACGAGTACAAACAATACTATTCAGAACTTACCGATATTGTAAGGTCCTATCTGGAAGAAGATGTACACCTTTCCGCCATGGAAAGTACCACCTCGGAACTGATTACCAAATTGGAAATGTTAAAGGATGCCGGGGAGCTTAAATTAGAGGACGATACCATTCAACAATTTCAAAAAATATTACAGACCGCGGATTTAGTAAAGTTTGCCAAATCCAAGCCGGCTACATCCATTGCGGAACAGGACAGAAAAGTGGTGGAGCAAATCGTGACCAAAACCCACGAAGCACTTCCGGAACCCACCGAGGAGGATTTGCTGTTCGATGAAGAATATCTTGAAGAACTGGCCAAGAAAAAACAACGTAGAAAGATTTATTGGGCTGCGGCAATCTTTGCTGGAATCCTAATTTTGGGCAGTGCTTTCTCCGTAGCTTATTTTGGCGCCAAAAAAGTAAGGGATACCGTTTTCGGTTACCCCACCAAAGAGCTTTTGGAAGGTGAATGGGTCGCCAGCTCCTATGGCTTCCCCCCAATAGAATTGGAAACACCCGATGTATTGGTGCGCCAAGATGCACAGCTTCCGGAGGAAACCAAAGAATTGATAAAGGAACTACAGACATTCTCTTTTGGCAGCTATGTGGACCTATTTTCCGTAAACGCAAGTTCCATCACCTACAAAGAGCAAACAGAAGAACCGAATTTTGATGCCGCGATCGTCTCAACCTTGACGAGTTTTGAACAATTGGGCCTTAAAAATATCATTACCAAACAAGAGGAATTTGTTACCCAGTCCGGTGTAAAAGGACTAAAAACTTTTGGTACCGCAACATTTGATGAGTCGGATGGGGATAGGAAAAAAGCAAAATACAACATCCTTTCCTTTGGAGGTAAAGGTTTTATACAACAAGTGGTCATTACCTGGGAAGAAGGTGATGAATACGCGGAACAAATGGTAAATCGAATTTTGAACAGTTTAGACGTAAAAACACAAGCATAAATGTTTGAGAACATAGAATTTGCAAATCCTGAATTTTTCTGGCTGCTCCTTTTGCTGCCACTGGCTTTGCTATGGTATTTTTTCAAACGGAAAAATGAAATGGCATCCTTGCGCATTTCAAGTATAAAAGGATTCACGGTCAAAAGCTGGGCCTCTAAAATAAAGCCTGCGCTCCTTATACTCCGATTATTGGCTTTGGCCGCTATTATCACTGCCTTGGCCAGACCCCAAACAGAAGACATTTCAACTCGTACCAAGACCACAAAGGGTATCGATATTGTAATGGCCATCGATGTATCGTCCAGTATGCTGGCGCGTGATTTAAAACCAAATCGATTGTCCGCCTTAAAAGAAGTGGCTGCAAATTTTATCGAACAACGGCCAAATGACCGCATCGGTTTGGTGGGGTATGCCGGCGAAAGCTACACCAAAACCCCAATTACAAGTGACAAAGCCATTGTTTTAAGGGCTCTAGAGGACATCACCTATGGTGAACTTGAAGATGGGACCGCTATCGGGATGGGACTGGCCACTGCGGTAAACCGATTAAAAGAAAGCAAGGCCATAAGTAAAGTTATCATTCTTTTAACGGATGGTGTCAATAATATGGGCTTTATTGAACCCAGAACTGCTGCCGATCTTGCCGTGGAATTTGGTATAAAAACATACACCATTGGTTTGGGAACCAATGGAAATGCACTATCTCCCATTGCATACAATAGAGATGGCTCCTTTAGATACGGTATGCGCCAAGTGGAGATCGATGAAGAATTGCTCAAGGAAATTGCGGAGGTTACCGGCGGAAAATATTTCCGTGCCACCGACAACGAATCCTTGGAGGAAATCTATGATGAAATCAACAAATTGGAAAAGACAGAGATAGAGGAATTTAAGTATTACAAGTACGAGGAAAAATTCAGGCCATTGATATTTTTGGCAGGTATTTTATTGTTGTTGGAATGGGGATTGCGAAATTCCATATTTAAAAGTTTTATTTAGCGAATGATTCAGTTTGACGAAAAAATATATTTCTACCTCTTGGCCATAATCCCGGTTATGGCCCTTACATTCTTTTTTCTTCAAATCTGGAAAAAAAAGACCCAAAAACGTTTCGCCGACACTAAGCTTTTAAAACGATTGGCGCCTGACAGGTCCTCCTTTAAATCCACGGTCAAATTGATTTTTCTATTGACCGGTCTTGCTTTTCTGATTTTGGGCTTGGTAAACCCAAAAATAGGGACCAAACTGGAAACCGTTAAACGTGAAGGTGTTGACATCGTATTTGCCATTGATGTTTCCAAAAGTATGCTTGCAGAGGACATTGCCCCCAACCGTCTGGAAAAAGCAAAACGCATTGTTTCGGAAATCATCAACCAATTGGCAAGTGACCGTATCGGTATTATTGCCTATGCAGGGCAGGCCTATCCACAATTGCCCATCACCACGGATTATGGTGCGGCCAAAATGTTCTTGCAGAGCATGAACACGGATATGCTATCATCACAGGGAACCGCCATTAACGCGGCTATTGATTTGGCCTCCACCTACTATGATGATTCACAACAGACCAATCGGGTGCTATTTATAGTTTCCGATGGGGAAGACCATTCCGAAAAATCCACCATCAATGCCGTTGAAAAAGCAACCGAAAATGGTATCCGCATATTCACCATAGGTGTAGGCAAAGAAAAAGGGGCCCCCATTCCCATAAAAAGGAATGGTATTGTTGAAAGCTTGAAAAAAGATAGCCAGGGAGAGGTTGTTATAACAAAACTGAACGAAAGTGTATTGAGCGAGATCGCCGAAAGGGGCAATGGCGATTATATTGATGGTTCCAACACGGACAATGCTGTGGAATACATCAAAGAAGAACTGAACCGAATGGACAAAACTGAATTTGAAGCCAAACAATTTGCAGAATACAAGGACCAGTTTCAATGGTTCCTTGCCGCAGGCTTTTTATTTTTATTTTTGGACATCTTTGTTTTGGATAGAAAAACACAATGGTTGAAAAAACTCAATCTTTTCAATGAACATGATGATGAATAAGATTAAGATAAAGTTGCTGTTTGCACTATTGCTTTGTTTCGGTTTTGTCCAAGCTCAGGACGACATCACCGAAAAAGCGGACAAAGAAGCAGAAAAAGCATTACAGGTCTCCACTGACCTGACCTACGAGGCCAACGAGGAGCTTATGGCCAATAATTTTGTCGCTGCGGAGGCCGACTATCGAAGGGCCATCTCCAAAAGCGACAAAAACGCAGTGGCCCGGCTTAATCTTGGTAATGCCTACTACAACAGGGAAAGTTTTGGGGAAGCCTTTGGCAGGTACAAAGAAGCAGGGGAAGCTGCAGAAAATAAAAGTGAAAAACACAAAGCCTTTCACAACATGGGCAACGTGTTCATGAAAAACAAGGAATACGAAAAAGCCGTGGAAGCCTATAAACAGGCCCTACGCAATAATCCCAACGACGACGAAACCCGTTACAATCTTGCCTTGGCCAAAAAGATGTTGGAAAAACAACAGGACGAACAAAAGAACGATCAAAACAAGGACAATCAGGACAAGCAAGACCAGGAAAACGAGGACAAGGACAAAAATCAAGACCAGAACAACGAAGGTGGCGATAACGAGAAAAAAGACGAAGGAGAGCAGAAAGAGGATGAAAATAAGGATAAAGGCGATCAAGGGGAAAATGGAGAGGATAAGCCCGAGGAAAACCAGAAAGGTGATGGGGACAAAAAGAAAGAAGAAGAGAAAAAACCTAATGAAGGCGATCAACCCCAAGATCAAAAACAACAGCCCAGACCCAATCAGCTTTCCAAACAGCAAATTCAGAACTTGTTAGAAGCCATGCAGAACGAAGAGAAAAAAGTGCAAGAGAAAATGGAGGCCCGTAAAGTTCGGGGCAAGAAGATTAAAAACGAAAAGGATTGGTAATGAAAACGTTGAAGGGCAACATATTGTTTATTTTGGGAGTTTTCCTTTTAACAGGACTGTATTCTTATGCCCAAGACGATGCCGAACAGGTCACGTTTACCATGAACTTGAGCAAAGAGAAATTGGGAATAAATGAACGTCTTCGGGTGGATTTCACCATGAATAAGGATGGGGACAACTTTAACCCACCTTCATTTGAAGGTTTTAAAGTTGTAATGGGCCCATCACAGTCCATAAGTTCCTCTTGGATAAACGGTAAACGCAGTTTTTCCAAAACCTATTCCTACATATTGGTGCCCACGGCCAGAGGAAATTTTACCATAAACCAAGCCACCATAGAGATTGACGGCCAAACCTATAAAACAACACCAAAACAAGTTGAAGTGACAGCTGCAGTGGACAAGCCCAATTCACAAAAAACAGTGGATGATGTTGCTGATGAAAGCCTTCACTTAGTGGCGGAAGTCTCCAAAGAAAACCCCTATCTCAATGAAGCTGTTACAGTAGTCTACAAACTATATGTTAGTCCAAACATAAGCGTGACCAATTATCGTCCTTTGGACAATCCAACCTATAACAACTTTTGGAGTCAGGATATACCCGTTACCAAACACACGGCCCAAAATGGCACCTATCAAGGCAAACCATATCGATATGTGGTTTTAAAACGTGTGGTGCTCTACCCACAAAAAGCCGGCAAATTGGACATAGAGCCCCTCTCTTTGGAAATTTTTGTTGATGTACCTACCAATCGGAGAGATTTTTTTGGAGGTAGAATTTACACGCAGACCAGCAAGACCGTTTCTGCCGGCAATCGTACAATCAATGTAAAACCATTGCCAGAAGCTGGAAAACCTGCTGATTTTAGTGGTGCCGTAGGGGATTTTGATTTTAAGGTGACCACAAGTAAGACCCGATTAAATGCCTCTGAATCACTACAGGCGAAAGTTGAAGTTTCCGGAAAGGGCAACCTAAAATTGTTCCAGCTACCAGAACCAGAACTTCCTAGCTCATTGGAAGTGTACGACCCCGAATACGATGAGGATATCCGTACTTACAGCTCCGGTATGGAGGGAAAAGTCGCCAATAACTACACCATAGTGCCATCTTTCCGGGGAAAATATCCGATTCCCAGTATTTCTTTCAGTTATTTTGACCCAAGTACAGGGAAGTACAACACCATAAATTCCGAAGAAATCAATATTGAGGTAATTGAAGGACCAAGCAGCGCATCGGATATTGCTGCCAATTCCCCCGTAAACAAACAGTTCGTTGTGCCAACCGGAGATCAATTTCATTTTATCAATATAAAACCCAATCTGATTCCTATCGGTGAGAATCCCTTCTTTGGTTCAAAACTCTTTTTTATCCTATTGTTGGCGCCATTGTTACTGATACCAATAGCCATCTTTACCTTTAAGAAAAGGGAGGCCATTGCTGGTGATGTGGTAGGGAACAAAATTAAACAAGCCAATAGGCTGGCCAAAAAGTATTTATCCACCGCTAAAAAGGAATTAGGTAATAAAGAGGCCTTTTATGTTGCCCTGGAAAAAGGGTTGCACAATTATTTAAAGGCCAAATTACATATTGAGACCTCCGAGTTCAGTAAGGATAAAATAACCAATGTTCTTTCAGAAAAAAATGTGGAAAAAGAGGATGTCAACAGGTTTATCGGTTTACTTACCAGTTGTGAAATGGCCCGTTACAGTCCTTTTTCCAATGTACAGATGCAGCAAGATTATGAAAAGGCAAGTGAGGTAATTTCTAAATTGGACAAGCAGTTATGAGCATGAAAAAGATAGCCCTTTTGATCTGCCTTTTTTCGTTGAGTTTTGGGTTTGCCCAAAATGAAACCCTTTTTAACGAGGCTACCGAACTATACAACAACGGGGAGTACTCCGCAGCTATAGAAAATTATGAGCAGATACTTGAGAACGGTCAACATTCTGCTTCACTGTACTTTAATTTGGGGAATTGCTATTATAAGCTCAATTCCATTGGGCCCAGCATTTATTATTATGAAAAAGCATTGCTTCTTTCTCCAAACAACCCTGAGATCCTAAACAATTTGAGGTTTGCCGAAAATATGAGATTGGACGCTATAGAAGAGATGCCCAAAACTGAATTGTCAAAGATCTATAACGTAGTCGTTGGCATGTTCTCCTATGACCAGTGGGCCTATATTGCCGTAGGATTGGTCTTTTTGTTCGTACTGGCCTACATGGCATACTATTTTTTAAGGTCGGCCAACCAAAAGCGGGCAGCCTTTATTTCTAGTATTTTTTCTTTAGCATTGGGGGCTGTTTGTATCCTAATGGCGTACCTCAACCATCAACAGTACAAAAATGACGATCCAGCCATCGTTTTTAGCAAAGAGGTAAAGGTCAATTCAGAGCCCAATAACAACAGCAGTACGGTTTTTACCATTCATGAAGGGACCAAAGTGAATGTTCTGGACGAACTGGAAGGTTGGAAAAGAATACGCATCGCTGATGGCCAAACTGGTTGGTTACAAGATAGTGACATCAAGTCATTAAAAGATTTTTAGTCATATTTTAACAGATAAGTCTTCTTCTTGTCTTAAATTTGCCGCAATCATATGATTATGCGAATATTGGCAGTACCTTTTATTTCTTTTATGTTGGTCACCATTTTGATGACCTCATCTTTTATTCCCCTTTTGGGACAGGAATACAGTACCGCCATTATTCTTGGCTCTTCCGAAGAAGAGAACAATACCCACGACACTTCCAACAACAAAACGTTTGACAGTAAATATTTTGTTTACAAAAACTTCTTTTCCACAGATTTATCCATAAATCAGGAAAATGGTGATAATACATTGGGATATGTATTCACTATTCTAGAAATCACCCTTGAAATACTAGATCCCCCTCCTCGAAAATTGGTTTAACACTCGTATTTACGTTTAAATCAATTTTTCAATTCATCGTCTTCTACAATAATTTCTATAATGTAATGTAGAGGACTAATCTTATTTATTATTATGTTCAAGTATATAAAAAATGACTTGCCCGCCAGTATAGTGGTCTTTTTTGTGGCACTGCCCCTATGTTTGGGTATTGCCCTTGCCAGTGGCGCTCCTCTATTTTCAGGACTTATCGCAGGTATAATCGGAGGGATCGTTGTAGGAGCACTGAGTGGCTCCCAAATTGGAGTAAGTGGCCCCGCTGCCGGACTCGCGGCAATTGTCCTTACAGCAATTGGTGCTTTGGGCGGCTATGAAAATTTTCTGGTCGCAGTGGTCTTGGGAGGCATCATCCAATTTGTCTTTGGAATATTAAGGGCCGGTGTTATTGCCTATTATTTTCCGTCATCGGTCATTAAAGGCATGCTCACAGGTATTGGAATCATCATTATTTTGAAACAAATACCTCATTTTTTTGGCTATGATTCCAATCTAGAGGGTGACTGGGCTTTCTTTCAAATAGATGGCGAAAACACCTTTAGTGAAATTATAAACACCCTTAACTTTATCAGTCCTGGTGCTACTCTAATTGCGGTAATCGCCTTGGCCATACTAATTTTATGGAGCCAGATTTTGACAAAAAAATCGAAAATATTTGAACTTATCCAAGGCCCTTTGGTTGCTGTAGTTGTTGGGATAGTTTATTTTTCACTGACCCAAGGTAATGGTACATGGGGGATTTCCCAAGAACATTTGGTCAGTGTGCCTGTACCGGACAGTTTTGAATCGTTTCTTGGATTCTTCAGCTTTCCTAATTTTGCCGCCATAACAAATACCGAGGTATGGATAACTGCATTTACCATCGCCCTGGTAGCCAGTTTGGAAACACTGCTATGTGTTGAAGCGACCGATAAAATAGATCCGGACAAGAGAACAACGCCCACCAATCGTGAGCTTATGGCCCAAGGGGTTGGCAATACTTTATCCGGTTTGGTCGGGGGACTGCCCATAACCCAGGTTATTGTGCGCAGTTCGGCCAATATTCAGTCCGGAGGTAAAACAAAGGCTTCGGCAATCATCCATGGGTTTTTACTTTTGGGCTCGGTGATTATAATCCCAACATTGCTCAATAAAATTCCACTGTCGGTTTTGGCAGCCATCCTATTTATTGTTGGTTACAAGTTGGCCAAGCCAAGCCTGTTCAAAACCATGTACCAATCAGGCTGGAAACAATTTGTTCCCTTTGTGGTAACCGTTGTGGGCATCGTATTTACCGATCTTTTGATTGGAATCAGTCTAGGCTTGTTGGTAGGAATAGTGGTAGTTCTTATCAAAAGCTACCAAAACTCCCACTTCCTGCATATCGAGGATAAAAGTAACGGGGCCCATAAAATAAAAATGACTCTTGCAGAAGAAGTCACTTTTTTTAACAAAGGGGCCATTCTAAAAGAATTGGATAGCCTTCCTGAAAACTCCTATCTTGAATTGGATGTTAGAAAAACACGTTATCTTGATAATGATATTGTGGAAATACTCGAAGATTTTTCGGAAAAAGCGAAAAATCGAAACATAGACATCAAAATAATCTCAGAAAGAGGGGAAGTTATAAATCCAGACAGTTATATAAAGTTTTTTAATCTGACACCAAAAAAATCCGCATAAAATTATGAAAGCACATACAAAAGAAACGCAGTCAACCATGACCCCCGAAAAGGCCATTCAATTTTTAAAAGAAGGCAATCTGCGTTTTCAACAAAACCTTAAAGCGAACCGCAACCTTTTGGAACAAGTCAATGATACAAAAGATGGGCAATTTCCTTTTGCAACCATTTTAAGCTGTATTGACTCCAGAGTATCCGCCGAACTTATTTTTGATCAAGGTCTCGGTGATATTTTTAGTATTAGGATAGCAGGTAATTTTGTCAATGAGGATATCTTGGGGAGTATGGAATTTGCCTGTAAACTGGCAGGCACCAAAGCTGTTGTCGTATTGGGGCATACCAGTTGTGGTGCCGTAAAAGGAGCTTGTGACCATGCTCGTTTGGGCAACTTGACCGCATTGATCAACAAAATTGAACCTGCGGTTTCGGCAGTTGAAGAGCCTGCGGATGAATCATTAAGGAATTCAAAAAACCTGGATTTTGTGGATGCGGTTGCCGTTGAAAATGTTAAGATAACCTTGGACAACATTAGAAAACAAAGTGAAGTCCTCAAGGAAATGGAAGACAATAAGGAAATTGTGATCGTGGGTGCCATGTACGATGTTTCAGATGGCAAAGTCACTTTTCTATAGAAAGTTTATAGATTGCTTCAGATGTTGTAATAAAATGCCAGTAGTATCATTATCTACTGGCATTTTTTAATCATAATATTGCTATATTCAATGCCAAAATAACAGCCTTACCATGTTTAGAAATTTTAGGGGAGATTTATTTGGAGGTATCACCGCAGGAATCGTGGCCTTGCCTTTGGCCCTTGCCTTTGGGGTAAGCTCGGGGTTAGGTCCTAGCGCAGGTTTGTACGGAGCAATTTTCGTTAGTTTTTTTGCCGCTTTGTTTGGAGGGACCAATACCCAAATATCAGGCCCTACTGCTCCTATGACCGCTGTCAGCATGGTGGCCATTGCAGGTATCATTGCCATCAATGATGGTGATGTCAATAAGGCCATCCCTGCCATTCTCAGTGTATTTCTTTTAGCAGGAATCATCCAAATCGCTTTGGGCCTATTGGGTCTTGGAAAATATATAAAATACATTCCCTATCCTGTTGTTTCCGGTTTTATGACCGCCATTGGTGTCATAATTTTGGTTACCCAACTATTACCGGCAATTGGGTACTACCCTAATGACGATGAGGCCTATGTCAACCAATTTATCCCAGAGGCCAAAGAAAATCTCTTGGAGAACATTCTCAAGGAGGAAGCTGGTGAGGAGACGTTGACCTTAGAGGACTTTACGGAAACCATCAAACGTGCCGAAAACATTAGTGAAGCGGACTTGATGAAAGAAGCCAGTACCATAGCTTCCAACGAAGCCTCAGGGGTTATTGGGACTTTTAAAGTGCTGCCACGGGCATTAAGAAATATAAATTGGATAGAGTTTGCTTTGGCCTTGGCGACCATTATTATCATTTATGGCTTTAAACGAATCACTACGGCCATTCCCAGCACTTTGGTGGCATTGATCATTGTTACTGGTGTCGCGTATGGATTTGGATGGGACTACAGGCCCATTGAACAGATTCCAAGTGGATTGCCAATTCCCAACTTGGAAATCTTTACAGGATTCAATTTTGACGTTATTGCCCCATACATATTTACCGCTTTTACCTTGGCATTGCTGGGCGCCATTGATTCTTTGCTTACCTCGGTAGTTGCGGACAACATGACACAGACCAAGCACAAAC